>ENA-ORNB01000556-ORNB01000556.1-human-gut-metagenome-genome-assembly--contig:-NODE-556-length-37329-cov-21.420856_pt1 | contig 37329 bp, 27 predicted proteins | sample MGYA00242112_ERZ509016 | MGnify/ENA primary metagenome ERZ509016 (study PRJEB26280, sample SAMEA2338705) | human gut metagenome | biome: human gut; feature: human-associated habitat; material: faeces...
CCTACTTATCGCAACTACCTGTTTTACTTATCGCAACTAGTTTGCAACGTTACACCGGGTAACCGCGAGGGGTGGTTTCAATTCACGCACCCGCGTAGGGTGCGACCTTGATGTGTTTGGCTGGTTCAATATTGTCTTGGGTTTCAATTCACGCACCCGCGTAGGGTGCGACTCGGTCAGACGTATCATCAACATCAGCCGAGGGGGGGTTCAATTCACGCACCCGCGTAGGGTGCGACGCACCCGGCCAAGGCGGTCGACGAGCTCACGGCAGTTTCAATTCACGCACCCGCGTAGGGTGCGACTCGACACAGACCTGAATCAGATCCTCATGTACGAGTTTCAATTCACGCACCCGCGTAGGGTGCGACTAGACGTGTTAAATAAGGATCGCTATGGGCGCGTTTCAATTCACGCACCCGCGTAGGGTGCGACGTTCACCGTGCCAACTGGATGCATCGCCAGATTGGTTTCAATTCACGCACCCGCGTAGGGTGCGACTCCCCCGGCCTGCCGAAAACGGTGGTGCCCAAGCGTTTCAATTCACGCACCCGCGTAGGGTGCGACTCTGGCACGGCGCCTGCAGGGGCAGAGGCTCCGGAGTTTCAATTCACGCACCCGCGTAGGGTGCGACGTGGAGCGATTCCGGAGAGTGGGTTAATATCGGGGTTTCAATTCACGCACCCGCGTAGGGTGCGACTCATCCGTCATCGAACTTCGGCAAGAACAGTCGGTTTCAATTCACGCACCCGCGTAGGGTGCGACTTGTCCAAGCATGGAGACCTGTTGAGGGCAGTCCAGTTTCAATTCACGCACCCGCGTAGGGTGCGACGAGGCCACAATCAACCAGGCGGGAACCATCAAGATGTTTCAATTCACGCACCCGCGTAGGGTGCGACTTAAGTACAATGCGGCCCGGGAGGTACTTCGTGGTGTTTCAATTCACGCACCCGCGTAGGGTGCGACACGCTCGGCTGCAGACAAACAACCGTCATCACCAGTTTCAATTCACGCACCCGCGTAGGGTGCGACGCTTCACCTCCCGGGAACGCGACGACGACGATCCCGTTTCAATTCACGCACCCGCGTAGGGTGCGACGCCTCGCGGTTGCCGTCGAGGCAACCGATACATGGTTTCAATTCACGCACCCGCGTAGGGTGCGACGCCTCGACCATGGCAGCACACTCCTCGATCGACCAGTTTCAATTCACGCACCCGCGTAGGGTGCGACCCGGCCCTGGCCGACGATCCCGACGCCCCCGAAACGGTTTCAATTCACGCACCCGCGTAGGGTGCGACGATCTACTCACCAAGCGCGACCTTGCCAAGTTGCGTTTCAATTCACGCACCCGCGTAGGGTGCGACAATCCAAGGTCGATACACTGGCAGCCGACAATGAGTTTCAATTCACGCACCCGCGTAGGGTGCGACGCCATGCAGCAAAAGCCGCAATCCTTGTATACAGTTTCAATTCACGCACCCGCGTAGGGTGCGACTCTTTATCCCTGCCTATAATGCCCGCCAGGGAGGCGTTTCAATTCACGCACCCGCGTAGGGTGCGACGACGGAGGCGGAGAGGCAGCGCAAAGAGGCATCTGTTTCAATTCACGCACCCGCGTAGGGTGCGACCCCTTCAGGCTGTCGGCGCCTTCCTGACGTTAGGACTGTTTCAATTCACGCACCCGCGTAGGGTGCGACAGTAGAAATGATAACATGTTCATACTACTGTATCAAAGAGGAGGATTCCGCGAACCTCGGGATATTGGAGAAAGGAATCGTTCCTCTTTTCAATTTCGTTATTTCAATCTACAGAGAACCAATCTACTGGAATCTCCGCGAACCTTCCGGAGTTTTTCCTATAGCTTGATGTTCGCGGAAGCGATCAAATCAGGAGAGTCCCGTCAATATCGTAGGAGACTTTGGTTCCTATGTGAAGAACTTTACTGCCTGCTGTCTTTCCCATGAAGTAAAACCTCATGCTGTCTTCTTCCTTGTCCATCTCATGAAGCAGTTGATCTTTCACGCCAACAAAAAGTGCCGACGGAATTTGACACTCGAATACGGAATTTTGAACTCTTTGCCCATAGTTCTCGCATATGCGGGCAATCCGACGAAGACGACGCTCGCCCGCTTTAGTGGATGTAGCTACATCATAACAAATCAGGATAAACATATACTCTGGTTATTTCCAAATCATGGGTGGATAGGAGTCTATATCTCCCCTCAGATGGCGTGACAGCAAACGCGCCTGAATATGAGGAAGAAATCCAATCGTCATCTTTTCTTGCAAGAAAGGATGAATGATCTGCTCTTTTTTTCGTTCCTGCCACGCGGTTATGACTTTTTTACGACTTTCTTCCCGAAGTAGAACTGCTCCACTTGCTTCGTATTCAAAATCCTTCATATCCAGTTGCTGCCGATTGATCAGGCTCAAGGCCATTCTGTCAGCCAGAGGGGCACGAAATTCTTCCATCAAGTCAAGAGCCAGTCCCGCACGCCCCGGCCTGTCCCGATGAAAAAAACCGACAAAAGAATCGAGTCCGCAAGCTTCCAATGCGGATCGGCAATCATGAGCCAAAAGGCTATACAGAAAGGACAATACGGCATTGACGGCATCTCTCGGAGGACGCCTGTTTCTCCCAGAAAAGACGAATGCCCTATGGGAATTTGAAATCATGTGGGAAAATGCCGAAAAATAGATATCCGCAGCCTGTCCTTCAAACCCTAACAAGCTAGCAGCTGCATCTACTTTCCGTATCTGACGGATGCTGGCGGCCAATCCATCTATTGCCGGTTGCAGGGCCGACTGTGCGTCGGGATGATCCCGGGATGCCCTCATTAAGACATTTCGACAATTGAGTACCTTGGCGGTTATCATTTCACGAGCAATATGAAGACCGCGTTCAGCATCATCCGCCCATCGATATTGGGTTCTCCTCAAAAGAACATTACCGCGAGTCGCTCCCGTAGCAGAGGCAAAAAAACGCCCGTGAGGAGAACAAAAGCTCAAGGATATTCCTTGTTCTACACAGGCCGCCATCAATTGAGGAGATACGGCAATGTCCCACCCCATCGTCATGATTGATTCCAAATTATGCAAGGGAACCCTCATCAAGGTGTTTCCTTTTTCCTGAATGGACACTGTCTCGCCATCCTTGGCAAGCCACACGCCTTCCCGCGTAACAAAAAGAGTATTTAAATGCTGTTTCATGATGTCTCCCAAGTCTCTTCGGCAAGCATTGTCCTCAATTGATCTTCGATGTAGCTGGTAGCAGATGTTTTTCGGTTCCCAACAATGCCAGGCAGGCAAAATTCGTTCATGGAGCAAGCCGAACAGTGCAGGCCGGGAGATGGTTCCGGTATGTGGCAGGATTCGATCAATTGTTGAACAGCCAGTATAGTTGCCTTTGTCAGCTCTCTTAAGGAATCATCCATGGCTATTTCATGCCTCCGCCTGGTGCGCCAATAGAAAAACGCTCCCAGTGGGATATCTATCCCATGAATTTCTTCCAAACACAGAGCCTGAGCGCACAACTGAACTTCATCTGCCCGATGCTCCTTGGGTTTACCGTGTTTATATTCGACCGGTACAATGGCAGACCAGCGTTTGGACGAGCCATGGTACTCCACGAGATCCGCAACCCCATGTATCCCATACCGCGCGGATTGCAAATGGACGCTCCGTTCGACTCTGATACCACCCTGGTTTCCGGATTCACCGGAGTCAACGCGCTGATGTTCGATTCTTCCAGCGGCCGTCAAATAGTTTTCCCCCCATTCCTGCTCGACATGAATCAACGCACACTGCCTCGGACAAAAAAGGTAGTGCTGCAATGCAGAAATGGGGATGGAGGAGGCTGGCATGAAGGATGCTGACCAACACTGGGCAAAGCCATTCCCTACCCGCCTCCTCCAGTAAGGAGAAGGAGACGGGAGGGGAAATAAATTGTTTAACAGTCAATTTCTTCGACCGTTACTCCAGCTGGAAGCTTTTCACGATCAATATCAATCACATAGTCTCCAATGGAACGCGGAGCATCTACTCCGTCCTTTTTGGTAACTTTGACAAGGTCGATCAATTTGTGTGCCGGAGCGGCCCCAAGCTGGTTGTTATGTTTGAAGAGGATCAATTTCCTCATGGCCATCGAGCCCGCCGGACGCGCAGCAGAGGTGTCGAACTCAAACAGGTGAGTCAGAGCATCGACAAATGTTTCCCAATCGCCCTCGGAAAACCCGGTTTGCTCGGCAAGAAACGGATTCAGGCATCCCTGTGCCTTGTAGAGACCATAGGGAATGGCATATTTGCGCCCCATGGTTCTGTTGTCTCCGCCTTGTTTATCGGATTCTTTTTGAGTGGTCACGGCACAACGCGTCACAGCGAATTCGGCATTGAAAACAGGGTCGATCGACCGTGCGAAAGAAAGCTGCAAAGGCCCTCTTACCTGACCACAATTCACATCAGTCGTCATCACGGCACCGAATGCGCGGATGTCAAAAAAGTTCTGACACATCCAGGCGCGGGCATCGTCCTTTTCCTTAGCTCCTGCTTTTTTGTCAGGATCAAGTGAAAGTGCCGTGTAGGCACGCGCATTCTGGTCATTGAGAATGGCTTTCTCTTTCACATAAATATCGAAACCGGGAACATCCTTTTTCGTTAACTGAATGAAATTGCGCACCTTGCGTTTCAGGCACACATCGGTTACCAGCCCCTGCCCCGTTTCCACATCCTGACGGGGCATGTTGCCTGCATCCGGATCGCCATTGGGGTTGGCATCCAGCACATCGAAGAGGAGAATAAAGTCAATTTTGTTCATGATTGTTGATTAAGCGGTTGGTTGTTGTTCTGAATTGGATGGAGTGTCTTTCTTTTGGTAGAAACTATTCATCTGGTGGTAGTACCCCAAGGTGAAGAGAGCTTGTTGTTCCAAGGTGAAACGTCGAGGCATACTGGTTTTGATCTTGTCTTCAATCTCCCCGAGCAACTTCTCTCTATTCACCCTGTGCCCTTCCGAGGGCAGCTTTTTCAAATGGTGCTGGTTCAGCCTGGCAAGGCGAGACATGACGAGCAGGGGCGTCATGGAGGCACTTGAAAAATAGCTTTTAACGGTCGATGTAAGTCCGGCGTCTTCCTGCGTCTTGACGTAGACGGCAAAAAGACGCCCTATCACATAACCGGGTTCTTCGTTGTCTGTATTCAGCATTTTCGTTATGGAATGTTGTTTGTTTCTGATAAGCCACGCTTTAAGAAATGAAACGCGTAAATAGTTGACGTCACAATCTATCCGTATCCTCCTCAACATAGCGCCCGCTATGGCATCCGAATACGGAAGGCCTTGTAAAATAGACCGCATCAAGGCCCCCACATAGGGTTTGGGGATATCTTTAGACTCGCGACAGGTCTGCCTCAACAAGTCAAAAGGAAGGGGCAATTCCGGGTCGGGGAACTTGCTGTTTTCCTTAGTCCACCGGGGGACAATACTGAGGTTTTCGTAATGGTTTTGGACGAGACGGCGTAATTCTCCAAAGCTCGAGACAAGCCAGAAGGGCACCGACAGGCGCGACGCATTGGCTTCCAGCCCCAGAATGAAAAAACGCACATCATCATCCGGATCCACTCCCTTGTCCAAGCGCCCCTGTTTCAAGGCAGTCAAGATGGATTCCACCCTCTCGCTCACGCTCTTATCCATGGCAGGCGGCAGCGTGTTGATCATCGAGCGGAAAACGATATTGACTTCCTCCATTTTTGAGACCGGGGCATCACTCCAAAACACCGTCGATGCCGCTCCTAACTGAAGACTGTGGTTCTCGTTCCCCAACAGATAATTCAGGGCATTGCAGTAGGAAAAGGCCGCATATTCCCCAACTGGGGCGTTGAGGCTCTGTTCCTTGCCATAGGATGTAAAGGCAGAACAATTGAAGGACACAAGCTTGGCACCGGATACTTGCGCCTTCCACACCCCTTTGATGGCAGGTTCATGGAGCAACGCCAGGTTACTTTCCTTCCCCGAAACCAGGCAAATCCCCCTGTTGGTGCCATCGGAGCCGGAGTCCTTGCCCGACCAGGCATCGTTTCCCTCTCTCCTCCACCAGTCCTGAATCTCGGGCGTCGTGTGTACATCCTTCTTACTGCTCTGGATGCGAAAAACGCCGTTACAGGTATATAGCGAGGCATCGCTGATTTTCTCAGGAGTCAACTCCGGGTTCCACGATTCCAAAAACCGACACACTGCACTGAACGCTGGATGCCCCACCCGGGATTCGAAGGCAAGATACTTGTCCCTCAATGCGGCAAATGCCTCACGGGTACGTGCCGGCTTCTTGTCATCGGCCCCTTTGTAACCCAGCAAATACCCGCTATTGTCCCAGAGGAAGCACGGATTCAGTCCCGACCCTGAAGGCTTGGTACCACCGGGGACGATCATCTTCTGAGCTCTGGGCTTGGGCTTCTTGTCCGTCGGGAAAGGCTCTCGTATGTCCCGTATTTCCACGAGCGTTCCATCTTCTTTCAAGACAATGCGAAAGCCGATGAGCTGGGTGCTGAATCCCAAATCCGGCAATTGGTTCCCATCTTCCTGAAGCAGACGAGAGTAAAGGGCATTAAGTTCCTGTAAAATCATGGCATCTTCAATTCATTGTTTCAGACAATGGCGGCACGGACATGATTCCATCCTCCAGTGACGCCATGAAAAACCTCGGCTGTGCAGTCACTCTGACGCCGTCGTTCGACCTGACAATCTTGCCTTTTTGATCCGGGATATAGTCGATCTCGTGCAGCATCAGTCCCAGATTCCTGTTCCTGTCCCGCTCAGGGAGCTCTGATGGAGGGGCAGATTCCTCCTCCCAAAGCTCAAAATCAACGGGGAACTCCCGCGTCCCGAAATACGGTTGATGGAAGCACTGCCCCTTGGACGCCCGCCTCTTGAACATCTCCAAATGCTTCACTTCCGAAGCAATGGCAGGATTCTCATCGGCCTTCAGGACCTCAATATGAGCCTCAATCAGGTACTCGACATCCCTCAAAATAGTCGAAGCTCGCTGCTGTCTTCTCTCTTCGATGAACATCCCGGCATTGCCGCTTCCTCCCTGCATCCATTCCTTCTTGGGCTTCGGAAATTTTCCGTCCACTTCATTCCTCCTGACTTGGAAAAAACGGATAGGCTTCAACACGTGAATCCTGTCGATCACCCATCGGATTTCGGGCTTCCAATAAATCGCAGACAAAACGCCAATCGCCGCCGAAGGAGTCATCACTTCATAGGAAAAACGTTCCGCCTTCAACTCCGGACGCGTAAAACAGGCAAATGCACCCCATACATGTAATTTTATTCCAGATATCATACGTCAAATCATGTAAGCTTTCCAATTGGGATCCCACAGTTTGCTTGAAAGAAAACCAATATTAGCATCATAAATATCGTCCCCTGCCGGCACAATAAAAATCGTCTCTCTTGCAAATTTTTCCACTTTCCCGTGTTGAAGAGCGACCCAATCGTTATCATACACATTCACAGACCACCATCCCGCCTTCTGATACAAATCCCGAGGCGGCATCAGCCCGGCTTGTTCACGCCACTTGAACTCCTGATAAATAGCTTCAGCCTCCTTCTCACCTGCCCTCACAATCATGATGCGATGTTGTTGCTCTGGAATCATCTGAAAGCTCTCCGCTACTGCCTTGAACTTCATATTCCGATACATTTTCGTGGGATTGGAAGCACCCGTAGCAGTCTTTTCTACGATGCCCGGAGTATCCCATCTATCAGTCGAGTCTTTATGGTCTTGATAATAATGTTCGAAGAACAAATCGACGGCATGAGGTTCCAGAAGATCCGCCACATCGACACTACCCAACACATCGCGCGTTGCTGCCTGAGCTTTCCGCAATGAAGGCAATTTTTTGGGAACTTGATAATCGCTCGACGCAAACAGAAACACGCGCCCCCCATCCGCATACTCGCCATGCCTGTTACAGCGTCCCGCCGCCTGGGCAATCGAATCAACCCCGGCCATATCCCGGTAAACGACGTGGAAGGAGAGGTCAACCCCGGCCTCCACCACCGGGGTCGCCACCAACACAACAGGCTCACCGAGGCGCAAGCGTTTTTTCACCAATTTCAAAATACGATCACGATCCACGGGCCGCATTCTGGCGGACAGATGGAACAACCCGTCCCTGTCCACCTGTTCGTTCTGCTCCAGTGCTCGATACACCGCCTGCGCCTGCCCCGTCAAATTGACAATCAAGAGGCATGAAGGCAGAGATTCGCTGACCACGTGTTCCACCAGTGCCTCCACATCGAGTTCACCCAGGCTGGACAATTTCACACGCTTCATGTTGGAAAACAACCGTTCTTCCATCTCCTGCCCCAGCAGGCTTTTTTGTTCACCATGATCCCAGCCTATCGGGAAATCATCCGACTTTTCAAGCGGGGGTTGGGTTGCTGTGCAAAGCACTACAGTCGAGCCATAGTCGCGGTGGAGTCCCTGCATTGCCTTCAGGCATGGAGACAACAAGGAGACGGGCAAGGTCTGCGCTTCATCGAAAATCACGACCGCCTGAGCCATCCGGTGCAATTTGCGGCAGGCAGAGGGACGGTTGGAAAACAGGGACTCGAAAAACTGTACGCCCGTTGTCAGAATCAGAGGGGCATCCCAGTTTTCAGCAAGCACAGTCGGGTTTAGAGAATCACCATCCTCATCCTTCTTTTCGGGAACATTGATATTGGAATGGTGCTCCAACACGCAGGAAATATTCAATTCCTTCGACAAACGATCAAACACCTGACGAAACTCGGATGCCGTCTGGTCGATAATACTCGTGTAGGGAATCACATAAATTACACGCTTCAATCCATGCACCAAGGCATGCTTCAAGGCAAAACTGAGGGATGAGAGCGTCTTGCCGCCACCAGTTGGAACATTCAGACGATAAATTCCCGGGTCGCCAAATGCCTGTTCCAAGCAGGAATGGTGAATTTCCCGTCTCAAGGACGAAATAGGGGAGCCATCATTCTTCTCCTCCTTTTCCCTGAGGTTTTCCTCCAACTCCCGGCTCATTTGTTGCAGGATATCTTCCGGCCAAACGGGGCGGTTCCTGTACGAGTCAGGAGACATAAACTCTTCAGATGCCAAACAATCCGCGTCAACGAGGCAAGAAAACAACATTCTCACCTGCATCGCGACGGCAAATCCGGCAAACCGACTGTCCTCTTTGCCCGCCTTCATACACGGGTGAAATCCCAAAATACCCCCTTTTCTTTCGGGGCAAATACGTTGGATTGCCTCCAGCCAACTCTTCGCAAGAATCCCCGGCTCCAGCAGGCTGGCAGGAGCATGGCTTTTCCATTCCCCGATCTCCTTGAGCAACCTAATGTTGAAAAGGCTATCGCCATCAGGCAAACCGGAATGATGCCCTGCAATCACATAGGCAAACAAATCAGAAATAGGACTCAGGTCAGCAGGAAATAAAGTATCTACAGCATAGCGAGCCCCAACGATCGCATGATCCACACTGCCTCTCACCACAGAATCTCCGTCAGCGGATTTCTCCAGATAGACCTGGAACTCATCGAGGAACTTCCCCAAATCATGCCACAAGCCCGCCATCCTGCCGCACTCCCCCCAAACATGGGGGAAATAAGGTGATACACCGGAAGCAAAACAAGAGGCCAAACGAGCACACCTATTCAAATGCCCGACTATGGGGACATCCCAACCATCTGTATACAAAGGTTCCCATAAACTCTTGTCTTCCTGTTTGGTATGAGCGTAATACATCATCAAAAAATTTACACTTTCTAAAAAATAAAAGAAATATTAAAAAACAAGACAGTTTTTGTCCATCCTCAATTAACCTATCCGACAATGGAATCAATTTTCAGATTAACAAACACAAGATATGTGACGTTTGAATTCATAAAAGTAGATTTTCTTACTAATCTTACATTTTCATAAATAATATTTGCTTGAATTTCAAGTCCTCGGTCAATTCGACATCATCTCTTTCATTCTCTGACGTTACGGATAGTACACCCATCGAAATGACATGACAATTTTAAATCATGTCGTTTCTCCTCTCCGTGTCTCTTGGGAGGAGATTCAACTAAATTGGCTCCAACATCCTGAATTGTGTGGCAACCATCCTATCCTCCTTGAACCACCTTCGGCATCCTCATCTTTCAAAGTAACAGGCCGATATCAATAATGAAGCCGCCCCACGAATCGTGAAGCGGCTCACTGAGTTATAATTTGACGGACGTCATGCGTCCTCTCCGACCGACATTAGCGGCGGAGGCCAAGACGCTGAATCAGAGTAGTGTACTGTTCAACGCTTTCGCGCTTGAGATAGTCAAGCAGCTTGCGGCGACGGGCAACCATGGCAAGCAGACCACGACGAGATGAAACATCGTGCTTGTTTTGACCGAGGTGTTCCGTCAGGTGCTTGATGCGTTTGGTAAGACTGGCCACCTGGTAGCTGCAGCTGCCGGTGTCAGTTTCGTGCATCTTATAGTCCTGCAAATTGATTTCTTCGCTCATTGATTTGTGTTTCCTTAATTAGTTTATTAGCTCGTGGCAGCGGCTAAATTGGACACATTGAGGACCGCCAGTATGGTTAATACCAGTCAATTGGCAACAATAATCTCACGTCAGCCGGACAAATTCGCGGCAATTTGAAGATTTCCATCATCACGAATTGCCGAACGTCCGTCAATTTGCTACAAAGTAAAGCCGTGAACCGGACGACTATCCCTGCCGCATTGTGCGCCGCCCTCTTTCTCGCTTCCTGTTCCCAGGAACCGAAAGAAGCTGAGAAAACCGTAAGTACCCCCGTATACGTTGGTAAAGTCGACCACGTGTACAAAAATTACAACTATGTACTGATCCGCCTGTTCGGAGCCGTCCCGGAAGCAGGAACAACGTTGATTTCCCAATCTCCGGAAGGAGAGGCCAGCTCCCGCATCGCCAATCTCGTCGTCACGGCGGAACGCATCGGCAGGCTCCGAGTTCCGGCCGACATCCGAAGCGGTTCCGTAGAGGAAGGGGATATCGTCTTCCGCTACCAGAACCTGGCCGAACCCGAAAGCCGGGAACAAACTTCCGACGGCAGCAAGGAAAAAGAAGTCACTCCTGTCACGATACCATCCGATACAACGGATACAGATGCCGCTCATTCCGGTAACGAAGGCATTATCGGACTCCCCACTTATGATCCTATGCCGACGAAAACTCCCCTCCCCGACTCGGATGCCGATTCCTCCTCCGCGTCCGACAACTCATCACAACAGGAATCATCCCCCGAAAAACAAGATTAAGGAGTGAAATGCGCGGAAAAATCCATCCACCTGCCTACAGTCCCGGAGCTTCCGGCGGCCATTTGTGCCTGGGGTAGCGCCCGGCCAAATCCTTTCTCATCTGGGTGTAGCCCGTCTTCCAGAAACTTTCCAGAGAAGCGGTAATTTGCCAAGGTCGCTGGTTTGGCGCCAGCACTTCGACGCGGACGGGTACCCGTCGATCGGCAATAAGAGGCGTCTCCATGACGCCAAAGAGCCTCTGAACCGTCAGAGCAATCACCGGAGTAGAATCCTCGGCATAACGGACTTTCGCATGCTGTCCGTTGGATAAAGACAAAGAAACAGGAGCAAACTTGTCAAGAGCCTCACGTTGCCAGTGCGACAACCATTCATGCAACACGGGCATCACCTCACGGTCTTTAATATCCTTGTAGCCAACAGCTCCATCGCAAAGCATGCCCATCGCAACAATCTTGTCCTCATAGACGAATCCCGGAAGTTCCAGTTCCGGCATCCATTGTCTCAAGCCGTTCAACCTCCGGATCCATTGCTCGACGGAATCGTCCCAATGAGTCAGTTTCAACGTACCGTCAGCCACTTTTTCCGCCAGAATGGCAGCAGCGGCAGCAGGATCGGCATCGCCCTGTTCTCTATCTACCAGCACAAGATCCCGGAACATCATCCGGCGGCGGGATACAACGCGACGGCGAATATCGTCAAACACGGCGCCATCCTCATCGACCACCTCGGTCGGCATCCATTCCTTCAATTCCGCAGGATCAACCAGAGTACAACGCCCGATGCGCGTCTCCACACCCCTGCCCCCGACTTCGGACACATCAGCCGCGACAAAATGCAAACCATGCATCGCGACCGAACCAGAGGAAATTCTTCCTCCTCTCCCGCCAACTAAGCGGCAGGTATTGGAGGCGATTCCATTCCGCGTCCCTAATGAATCGGCAAAACTCTCCACCAGTCCCCTAACAACAGATTTGCGAACAGCGGAAAAATCCGGTTCCGGAGCAAATGCCATCCGTCCTCCCCGGGCACCAATCTGAAGCAACTGACGGTAAGAGGATAAAACCTCACGGCACGCACGCCCCATCAAGTTCAGCCGGGAACACTCGCGGACATCGAACCGGCAGGCTTCCGCCCGCAAGGCGGCACGCCATTCAGCCTGGAAGTCAGTATAATCATCTTTCTCCCGGAACACTTCCTGAAGTTCCCCTTTGACCGCCACCGATTCACTCTGTATCAAAGCGGCTACGGCCGCCATCTCCGGCAGGCATCCTCCTTCCCTCCCAGCCACCATCAGGCGCGCCAGCCGGGGAGCCAGAGGATATCTCAGCATTGCACGCCCTACCGGGGTCAACTTTCCTCCTGCATCAAGGGCACCCAATGAACCCAAAAGATCTTCCGCTCGTTTCAGGGCGGCAGAGTCGGGAGATGTCAACCAGCGAAAATCCGAGGCATCGTCCACTCCCCACAATTTGAGGTTCAGAACGGAAGAGCTCAGATCCACCCGTAGCACTTCCGGTGTTTCAAAAGCCGACCGCCGAGCGTGATCCGCCTCGCTCCACAGCCGAATACACCTTCCGGCAGCAACCCGGCCAGCCCTCCCCGCCCTCTGATCGGCAGCCGCCCGAGCAATCTTTTCAATAAGGAGGGTATCCATCCCACGGCGGGCATCCCACCCGGCATGGCGGGCCAATCCGCTGTCGATGACTGTACGGACGCCCTCAATCGTCAGCGATGTTTCCGCAACGTTTGTCGAGACAATGACGCGGGGGATGCCCCCAGGTTCCACAGCCCGGTTTTGCATCTCCGGGCTCAAGGATCCGTGCAGAGAGACAATCTCCCATCCTTTCAAGGCTGACATCCCCTCCAGACACTCTACCGTTTTGCGGATTTCAAATCCTCCCGGCATAAAAACGAGCATATTCCCGCAATCCTCTTTCCGTGCCTCAGTCGCGACAGCCGCTGCCGCTTGTTCCCACACCGGAGGATAAACCATATTCCCACGTCCATCCCGCACCATAGCTGCCGGCCTATACGCCACTTCTACCGGGAACTGTCGTCCGGACGCTTCCAATACCCTGCAGGACACCCCCATGAACTCCTGCAACCCCTCCACTTCCAAAGTCGCCGACATAACGACGACAGCCAAATCCGGACGAACTCCTTCCTGCAGATCAAGTACGCGGCCCAGAGACAAGTCTCCCGCCAGGCGGCGCTCGTGGAATTCGTCAAACACAACGGCACTCACCCCGGACAAATCAGAATTGTCCGTCAAGCGGCGTTCCAACACGCCATCCGTCACGAAAGCCAGGCGCGTTGCCGAAGAAATACAGCGTTCGAAGCGCACCATATAGCCGATTTCCCGGCCCAGTTCACTTCCACTCTTCCGGGCCACATAGCGGGCCAGCAAGCGGGCGGCCATACGCCTCGGCTGAACGACAAGTACCATACCGCGTTCCCCCAGACCGGCTTCCAGCATCATCGGAGGAATTCCCGTCGATTTACCGCTTCCCGTCGGGGCTCTTAGCAGCACACGGGGAGAAGGCTCTGCCATTGCCTCCATAAAACTTTCCCGGACTTTCTCAATGGGAAGTCCGCCCTGCAAGCGATCATCCGACATCATATTCCGGACATCATCAGCCATACGCATACACAGGACAACGTAAACGCCATACTGTCGATCAAATCAAAAAAGCCACCAATGCCAGGCAGCATCGCGCTGGAATCCTTCAGGGCCAAACTCCGTTTGATCAGCGATCCGGCCAAATCCCCCGTCACCGCCAGCAGGAACAACAACGTCATTCCCGGCAACACCTGCCAGGTAAACCCACCAAAATATATCGCTACCGCCACACCAGCCCCCATGGTCAAAAGATATGAACCGATCAATCCCTCCCAAGTCTTCTTCGGACTGATATGGGGAATCAGTTTTCTTTTCACAAAACGCCCGCCCAGCAACAATCCACTCACATAAGCAAAAATATCGGAGGCTTTCGTCAACAAAATCAACAAGAGAAGCACAATGCACAGCCGCTCCGATCCGGTCAGCAGAAAGGCAAAGGAAAACATCCACACCGGGTAAATGAACGACAAGACCGTCACCGCTACGGAACGCAAAGGCCGGCTACCGATGATGACCCTCCTCATTTCCCAGATGAATGACATCACGATCAAAAGAACGGGAGCCCCGACCATGAGCGGCAGAAGCTTGTCCTGTACCGATGGCAGGTTCCTCAAGGACCCGGGAGCTTTCAACTCCCAATACCCCAGAAGGCCGACCATCGCCAAAGGATACGTCATCCCGAACACCGTCGCCAACCAAGGCTGGGAAGGCTTGCCGGACTTGCGCAGCATATCTCCCCATTCCCATGCCGTCAACATGCACAAAATACACACGACCCCGCGATATCCCCAAACATTGCCCCAGCATACAACAGCAACCAAAATTCCCAGAAGAATCACCGTGCTGAACAGGCGCGCGCCAAATGTACGCAATTTACCGGAGGAAGGAGGGAGGGAAGCATCACTCATACAGGCGAGTCATTACATGAAATACAACGGAATCACAATGATTTTCCGTCACTCTCGATAATACCTGTACTTTCGGAAGGAAAAACCACATCCTAATCGACAAATTCGCAGGAAATCCCCCCCTGCCGGAATACGCTCCCGCGCCCGGCAGGAGGACGCAACCTACTTTTCTTCTTCAGCAAAGGAAGCACCAACAGCCTTCCGCCTCTTCGGCGGATCGGGATCGCGGAACGGACATTCCTCAACCAGCAGCTTGTAAAAATAGACGAGGGGGAAACTCTGATCCGGAGGATGACATCCTCCCAATTCGGAAGAAATGAATACGGTTCCTTCTCCATAATTTACGTAAAACGAGAACAGCGATGTCTTGTACATATGCACCGGCTCCGGAGACACTTTATCGTCATGAAGGCGTTTCAGAATCCACCCGAAGGCGTGCTCCATTTCCAAATCGTCAATCACATCGCGGATCAACAGGTTATCAAGGATACCTTCCGTATCCGCAGTCCGGTCTGATTTCTTGTCATGCAGAGTATTCATTTGTCATATCTCCTTCCTATTTGCGGGTAAAATCACCCCATAAGGAATATGACACAAATACCATCTCAAATGTTCATCCTTTTTAACCTTGAAGCGCTTTTTTATGATCTCCTTCGAACACGACCGTTGCAATATATGGTAACTCCCGGAAATGACCGTTGTAATCCATCCCGCATCCCACCAAAAACTCCGCCCCCATCTCCAATGCCCTGAAATCGGCTTCGACCGAAACGCGCCGTCCCGGCTTTTTGTCTACGCCGACGGCCATCAACACGCAACGAACGCCACGATTCTCCAAATCTTCTTTCACGGCCTTCAAGGTCAACCCGCTATCCAACACGTCATCGACAACGAGAACGGGCATATCGGGAGCCAGTACTCCCCAATCCCGGGGAAGAGTCACCTCTCCCGTCGTTTCCGTACCGCAATAACTCGATACTTTGACGTACCGAACCTCCGGTCGCACGGGGAATTCCCTAAGGAGCCATTCAGCCCAAGGTTTTGCACCTTCCAGCAACACAATCATCAGGAACGGCCTGCCCCCCAGATGTCCGACAATATCGCCGGCCATTTCCTTCACATTCAACCGCACGGTTTCCTCATCAATGCGAGGTACCAGACGGAATACTCCTTCATCGCATGTAAACGTTTCCTGCATCGCTTCAAAAGCATAACGCTCCCTCTCCAACCGTGAAAGAAAAACCACCGGTTTGCCGTATTTAGGAACATTCACCTTTTTATTCATGTTATCGCACCTTTCCATCTTCCCTGTCCTGTCCTTTGGCTTTCTGTTAACCCTGTCCGCATGGAACGGTCATGCCGGAGACGATAAAACCCTCTCCTACCCGGATATCCTGGACATCTCGCATACGCCACGGGGAGACCACGGAGGCACGGGATGGTTCACCGACCATGGATCGTGGATGGGCTTCACCCTTCCTGAAGAATCCGGTTTTCTCAACGGTTTTTGCGGTCCCTACGACATCGACAACAAGTTCTGGATCAGTCCCTCCCTCGTACAAATCGGTTACGGGGGACAAGGGATTTTCGCTCCATTGAAGAGGATCTACTACCCCGGCCACCTGTACATGAAAAGTTACGACGGCAAGACCACTCTCACTCAAAAACTCCGCTTCGTCGACCGAAACAACGCCGTCCTCTCCTGCTCTTCCACAAATCCCTTATCCTGGCAATTCTCAGGAAAGGCTACATTCAAAGGCATCCGTTCCGAACAGAAGGGCAATCAACTCATCTTCTTCCTGCCGCATGGCGAATGTGCCGCCGTTACCTTCGGTAGAGATGATGTCCCTGCCCTTCAACCCGACGGTTCTTACTCCACCACTCGTACTCACGGCAAAGATACCCGGGAAAACACCATCGTCATCTCCTTTTTCAATGATAAGGACGACATGGAACGGGGACTTGCCCGAGCAGCCTCCATCCGGGACAATCCGGTGTCGGAACTCGACCGCGAAGAAAAACGCTGGAACGACTACATCTCCGGCATCCTCCGTCCGGGACGCCCGGAACTATATGACCGCATCGCCGTCAAGAGCATGGTCACCCTCGTTTCCAACTGGCGTTCCGCCAAAGGAGCTCTCAAACACGACGGCATGTGTCCATCCCATGCCACCGGTAATTTCGCAGGAGGTTTCTGGGCTTGGGACACATGGCAGCAAGCCGTCGCCACCGCACGGTTCGATCCCGAACTTGCCAAATCGCAAGTCCGTTCCATGTTCGACTATCAGGACGAACACGGTATGATTGCAGACTGCATCTTCAGTAATCCGGCCCGCAACAACTATCGTGATACCAAGCCCCCCCTCGCTGCCTGGGCAGTCTATGAAATCTGGCAACAGGACGGAGACAAGTCATTCCTCGAAGAAATGTACCCCAAACTCCTTCGCTACCATCAATGGTGGTACAAGTTCCGCGATAACGACAAAAACGGAATCTGCGAATTCGGCTCCACCGACGGATCGGAAATCGCCGCACGATGGGAAAGCGGCATGGACAATGCCGTCCGGTACGACCACATCTCCATGGTCAAAAACGCCGACAAAGCGTGGAGCATGGATCAGGAATCCGTCGATCTCAACTCCTACCTCGCTCAGGAATACCGTATCCTCGAAAAAATCACCGGTCTCCTGTGCCGCGACTTCCAGGAACCCGAACGCACGGCCAATGTCCATCAGTATTTCTTTGACAAAGAACACGGATACTTCTTCGACAAAAAACTCAAGTCCGGAGACTTCGTCAAAGTGGAAGGCTGCGAAGGCTGGACCCCCCTGTGGACTGAAATCGCCCTGCCCGAACAGGCTGAACGCGTTCATGAGCTCATCAGCAAGCCCACCAAATTCTCCACTTACATTCCTTTTCCGACTCTGGCCTTCGACCACCCGGATTACGAACCGAACGGTTATTGGCGCGGCCCAATCTGGCTCAATCAAGTGTACTTCGGCATTTCCGGACTCCGCAAATACGGTTACATCCGGGAAGCGGACCACTACACCGACCAGGTTTTCACACGCCTGCAAGGCTTAACGGGAAATGCCCCGATTCACGAAAACTATAATTCCCAAACAGGAGAACGCCTCAAGGCTCAGCATTTCAGCTGGTCGTCCGCCGACCTCCTGTTCCTTTACTGGGAATACGGCGAAGATGCCGAAGATGTTAAAGAAAGGTAACGGTTCCTGTCCATTTCGTACACATGCGTCCGTCCTTTCTCCCAGGCTTTGTCGCCGTCCATGCGAAACGTCAACACTTTCTTCGACCGGGATGCCGGATTCAAAGTCACCGTCACCTTGTCCAGAGTCTGAGTCGGATCAGCCAGATAAAAGACCAGTCCCTTGCGGGGCAGTCTTTTCATCATCAGGATACAGGGACGATCTACACGGATGACGCCCCCTTTAAAGGCCAATTCCCCAGGTTCCCAGAAAACGGTTTGCAGTAAATCCAGTTCCTTGTGATACACGGCTTGGACAGTCGCGTCGTTCCGGAGAATCCCGATGTTATTGACCGGGTAGTTCTTCACATCCCCCGCATTCTTGATTCCGGGAACAATAGCATAGGCATACAAAGCAGCTTCCGGCTGAATTCCATGATCCACCCAGAGTGAGAACACGTCTTTTTTGACAATCTCATCGGAATAATTGGTATTGATGTCGTGCCACTTACCCTGTTGTTCCCGGGCAACCACCTTGACGTTCCCTCCTGATGGGAACCAATAACCGACACCTCCATGCAACACCCAGGCCGATTTGCCTCCGCACTCGTGGTTTCCCTTGGAAATTTTCCGTTCCCTCCCGTCTTCCACAACAGAGGCGCCGCCTTCCCAAAGACACTGGTTCACCGTTGTTCTCAAGGGAGCCTTCCCTCGTGAACCGATGGCACTTCCCAGGCAGACGATCTCCCGGTCAAACATGAACCATGCCTTCCGCGCTTCAGAGTCGATCCCCTGGTAATCATCGGCATATCGGTATGCGACAGCCGAATACATCCCATCGGAAACCCCTCCTACAAACGGATTTTTTCCCATCGCCACCCAGCTCTGAGCCAAAGGTATCTTTTCCATCTGCGGGCATGTTACCCCGGGGATGGCAGACCAATCCCACACCGGATAGATCCCGTCGAATTCCTTGCCGGAAATTTGCAACGCAGTCGCTCCGTCCGATAGGAAATACTGTTTGAACCCCTCTCCGTTTCCGACGCCCTGTTCATTTCTAGCCGTCCGGTTCGACACCATGCGGACATCAAAGAAATATCCGGGTCTCTGGTGCCGCACATAGTCCGCACGGTAGTAATACCTGCTCTCGGGAACAACGCCCCACTCCGGTCCGCGATCCCCGCGAATACGGTCGATCGCCTGGCGGTATTCCCGCTCGTGGGCAGGATCCATCCGGCATAAATCCTCCAGCAGAGAGGGCAACCCTCTCTGGGACGGCGAGCCGGGCCTTGTCACCCCTCTTCCCAGCAAATTCCAGGACAGGCTCCCACCCCGGATGGAAGGGAGATATGTCTCGCGAACAAACCGACCCAGGATTCCAAGCTTTTCACCGGACAAGGCAAACTCCGTACCAACCAGCGCTTTGGCATTCGTCACAATTCCCTGGATCATCACCATTCCATACCCCCCGACATACAATTGGGGACCGTGCTGCATATAGGAATTGTCATGCTGGATACCTTCTTTCATCGTGTAGGACAAAGGCTCGAACAACGCATCCGTCGCCATTTTCATCAACCTGGCGTCATGGGTCAGGCAAGCCCGGTACATATAATGAATAGCCACATCTACCTTGTTAGCTCCCGTGTGGGGGGCCAAGCTGGGAGCTGCGGATTCCATACGGGCAATCAATTTTTTCCTCAGTCCGGACTCGACCGGAGTTCCCTTCCGATCCATGAGTAAAAGAATCCTCCCCATCTGCTGGGGAACGGCAATCTGGTTCATCCACCAATTGTTACAACGGGGGTTGGCATCGTACCAGTACTGCAATGCCTTCTCGATATCAGCCTTCAACGAGCTATTCCTATACCACTTCGTTCCAGGGATCGTGTAGCTCCGGCACATCTGAAACACATTTCCCAGATGTCTGATAGGCGACCATTGTGTTCTGTGAGTCACCCGGTAGTCGATACCCTCGAACGAACCGTCCTTATGCAGGGAATCCAGGATGCCCTCCAGCCTCCCGTCATGCTTCGCGGAACGGCCCTTCCTGGGAGCTTGTTGAAACTCCTCAATCATCCTGTCTTCAATTGCGGTAAAAACATCTTCCTGCACGGCAAATACTTCCCCGGCAAAGAACAACAAAACCGCCGGCACGCACATGCGGCGAAACAGGATGGATAATCGAAATGAAGTTCGCAACATCATGGGAAAAAAGGAAAGAATAAGGAAATACACACCGGAACGCCACCGGAAATACTTTAAATATACGTTTTCCCTTTCCCTTCTCTTTCAATGCCCGGCATGATTTAACAAATCGATAGATCATCCCCTTTACCGGAAGACAACCGCCCTCCCTGAGCGAACCGCCAGGATGACGCATTGAGCCCGTTCCTCCGGCACCCGGAACACGCGGCACAATAAATCCCGATAGCACCTCAGCTGGGAAGCATGTCTGGTTTCCAGCACGGAGAGGGAATCTTCCTCATCGGTTTTGAAATCCAAAACGGTCAACCGGTCGCCTTGCAACATCACACGGTCGGCAATGCCATTGACCGGATTCCCTTCAATCATGCCTGCCACCGGACATTCACGCCACAATCTCACATCGCCCTCGGGTTTTATGAGCCACTTGCGGAATTCATCGGACTCCAACGCGGATTTCACCATTGCTGCGGCTTCAGGATCCGCCCCATCCTGAGGGAACTCTCCGGTGAACCATTCCAACTTCTCGAAAAGAGCATGAACCAGCGTTCCCAGACGACGGGCATCCTCCGCCCCCCTCTCCGGCAAAACAATCCCCCCCTCTTCCAGAACGGAGGGAGACAAGGAACTCTTCCGGCGTACGGGAGAAGGAAGACGGTATGCAACCGATTCCCCGGCCAATTCCGCATTTTCTCCGATAGGGAAGCTTTCATACCATAATGCATTCCCCATGGTTGCCAGATTGGACAAAGCCGAACCATCCAGAGAATCTTCCTCGCTATCCAACGAAGAGCAGGCATGACGAAGGATCGTTCTCACTCCGCACGAGGCAGCGGCAGTCTTCGGTTCCGGAGGCAAAAACAGATACAAAGCCCTTTTCGCACGTGTCATGGCAACGTAAAGCTTGCAAAATCCTTCATACTCCTGCTCTTCCGCCCAGGCACGCGTCATAGCAGCCAGAGTCTCGTCCTTGTCGGCCGTATCGGAGGGCGGAGCAAAAATCATGTTCCTGACATCGCCGGAGACATCCTCCTCCCGTAGAATCTCCAGATGGGTCTTGTTGGCAAATGCCTTCATGGGCCCTGTCGGTAGCACCACCATGTCGAATTCCAAACCTTTGGCCTTATGCCAGGTCATAATCTGGATGCTGCGAGAAGCGGTATGTTCGCGCTTCTTCATCGTTTCCGCCATGCGCAGCCAGTCGTCCAAACTCCCTCCCCTGGCATCGAATACGGCAGATTCGCTCTTCCAAATTCCCAATCGGTTACGTTGAAAATCCGTCAAAATTCCCGGCAATTCCCGATCCAACAGTCTTTCCCATTCAGTCAGCACAGCCGACACCCCGCTGCATTCATACAACCGTCTCCATGTGCGCCAAACCGTATGTTCCGTCCCGCGGGACAACCAGTGTCTCAGAGGAGACTGGAGACAATGGTTCCAGGCAAATCTGTCTCCCGGATGGCTCAGCCATCGGAAAAAATCCGTCAAGACCAACCCGATGGAAGAATCCGATCCTACGGAAACGTCTGCCTCCACATCTGCTGCAAAGCCCCCGCCCGGTTCACTGGTCAACCACTCCCGCATTGCGGCGGCATGGGCATTGGAGCCGACGAGGATGGCACACCCGAGCCCGCGTTCCAGAGGGCGGACTCGTTTCAGCAATGCCGTCACGGCACGGTATTCCGGTTTGCCAGGCAGGATATCGTCACGGTCGGTTTTTTCAACCTCCCATACCTGGACGCAACCGTCCAGATCCTCCGCCGTTCCTTCTGCCCGATGCGGATGAAAAATCCAACGGTCCAATGCCCCCGGAGACGCATCGGGAGCCGTCCGTTTGAAATCGCAGACGTGGTTGACAAACGAAAGTACCACCGGCGATGAACGGTAGCTGACATCCATCGACCATTCCTGGAGCACATCCCGCCATGGAGACTGAGTTGCCAGCCCTTCAAAAATCTTCGGACTTCCTCCGCGCCACTGATAAATACTCTGTTTGGCATCTCCGACAACAAACAAAGAACGCCCTCCTCCGGCATCCTGGACAACCTCGTCCAGAAAAGGTTCGACAATGCGCCACTGCATCAGCGACGTATCCTGGAATTCATCCAGCATCCAGTGATCGTACCAGCCATCCATCCTGAACTGCAATCCCGCCATCGGCTCGGCCAGCTCTCCATTCATGGACGTTCCACCGTATTCCTCAGGCAGAAGCAAACGGGCTACATCGCTGAACATAAAACGCCCCGCAGCCCTGACCCGCGCACTGTACAGCATCTCAAAGCGATTCATCAACGAATACATGCCTCGCATCCGTTCAGCTCCGGAAAGAACCAAATCCTTCACCACGGCTCCACATACGGCAAGAAGCGACTCCACCAGCACGGGGTCCAAATGATATTCCTTTCTGGAATATGAAAAATCCCCGATTCCTCGCCGCAGATCCTGCACGAATTCAGTAGAAAAAATCGACGGCCATTTGAAGGTTCCTCCCGTCAGGGAAAATTCCACGAACTTATCTAGCTGATTGAAAAATCCGGCAGGCAAATCTCCTTTCCGCTCCTCTACCAAATGCCGGAGCAATGTGAAAATTTTCCAGCGTTCCGGAGCACCGTCCCACCATGCTCCCTGCCTGATCCATTGCTCATTCCCCCATTTCTCCCGTTCGGGGTTCTGAAGGTAAAGGTCGTGGTACTTCTCGACAAATTCTCGTAAGCTGGTATCCAGCCTCTCATTCTCGCGCCCGGCCGTTGCCAGCTTGAACCCGGTCAGGAAGGCCTCTCTTTCACCCTCATCCAGCAGAGCATGGGAATACAACTCCTGCAGCACCCGGGCCCGGTCGTCGGCAAGACGGTCGTCTTCCAGCACTTCAATCGCAGCCAACCCGAGGTCCAGACTCAACGCCATAGCCATCCGTGCGAAAAAACTGTCCAGCGTACTCATGTTCAGACGCCCCAGGTTGGACACCATGGAGCGCAGCAAGGAGAGGAAAACGCCCCGGTCAGGCAAAGGGCCGTCCCAGGTACCTTCCGGAACAAGCCCCGGATGGTCGGAACCTCCGCGAATCGTTTCCGCTACTTCCCCGGCCAGACGAGCGGCTTCGTTCTCATCCGCCGCCCCCTTTGCCAGGCGGAACATGATACGGTCGGCAAATTCGGCGGCGGCCTTGCGCGTAAACGTCAGGGCAATCATCCTTTCCGGAGGGACACCCAGCACAAGAAGGGCAATAAACCTCAGGGAAAGCTGGTAGGTCTTCCCGGAACCGGCAGACGCACTGATACGCGTACTGATATAAGGACGAATATTCATGCCCGGCCTCCTTCCTTGACCGGAGACGCAAACAAATGGTCCAGACCGTCCGGAGAAATCTTCGCAAACGGATCATTCGGGTACGTCTCCCACCCCAGGGACTCGGCGGAAGGCAAAACGGACAAATCGCGGTTCAGCAGGATATCCGCAATGAAATGCGCCCATGCTCCGGCAGATTCCAACAAATCACGGTTTAGCCCCCCCCATTCCACAATACCCGTTTGTTCCGCAAGAATCGGCAAATTGAAATAGGCGGAAACAACATCGGAAACACCGTACATCTCCCTCAGCATATTTTCTGCGGCCAGAACGTAAAGAGGAAGCTGAAGATTGCGCCAGCGCCGCAGCGATTTGCTTCTCCCTTCGGCAGGCAACGGTTCCAAACCGGGAAACCACTCGGCCAGCATGGACACGGCCCGAGCGCTTAGATTCGCCAAATGGGCCTCTTCCGGTGTTTTACCCTTGCCCGTTTTGAAGTCCACCACACGGAGAGTGCCCGTATGTTCATTGACCTCCAACCTGTCGATGCGCATGTTCAACTCAACAGGAAGATCCGTCCAGGGAACCCAGACGATCTTTTTCTCCACGCCAACCACGGACCAACCTTCTCTCAAAGCCTGGAGATGGATCGCCGCCATACGTTCCAAACGCTGCAATGCGTAATCTCTCTGCACCAGCAGAGGCAGGGTTAGTTCCTGCCCGTACTTTCTGGAAAATTCCTGCATCAATCCCTCCTGCAAAGCACGGGACAAAACTTCCTCCCGGCGTTCTTCGTACAAATCTCCGCCGGGGCCAAGGCGTTCAACACACCTGTGGATATCCTCTCCGATCTGCATCGCATTGGCCTCCTTCCCCAGATCAAGCCGTTCGAACCGGCATACCTTCTCCAGCCAGAACCGCTTGGGACACGACAGGAAGGATGCAAACAAACTGGGAGAAAAGCTGACTCTCCGCACTAAAAGATCCATCTCCCCGCCGCTCTTCCACTCCGCCGCCTGATCGGCCCACGGATTCCTTTGAACGGGAGGTACGAGATGCCACCCCGTCTCGTCACGGGAAACGCTCTTCGGCGGCTCCGCGGCATCGCCGAACAAGAGCAGAACCCTCTCCGGCAAATCTTCAGCCGGGCATTGCAGCAGGAGGGAAGACGGCTTGCAGGGCACGCCAGACGGATTTTCACGGGCGACGAGCACGCGCACTCTCCCGCACTCGCGCCGGGATTCAATCATCCCACGGTATAAAAACGCATCCCGGTAAAACCGCTGGGTCCGGCTCCTTAGCCGGAGTTTGCGCTTCATTCCCTCCGGCAAAAGGGGATCTTCAAATTCGTTGTCGGGGATGCATCCCTCGTGCATGCCGGCAAGGACGAGAGTACCAGCCGGGTCGTAGGCCAGTTCCATCCAGTCCTGCATGGACACGTCACGGTCGTCGCGGTCGGCATACACGCGAACCGATTTCATGGCACGACACAACAACACCATAGCATCCCGGACGGAAAAACCGGGGATTCCGTCCTCCAGGGAAGCCACCACCGACGCCATATCTCCCAACCTGTCGAGAAGAGCCTCCTGGAACTCTCCGCCCCACCCTGCGGACTGTAACCGTTCCACCAGGGAAGCAGCTGTAGCGCCGACTCCCTGTTTTGTCCATTCTTCCAGCCATTGCAGAATCTTCTCGAAGTCGCGCAGTTTCCATCCCCCCGCGTCTTCTCGCCGCATCAGTGTAAGGACAAAGGAAAGGCTCTGCGGAATATGCTTATCAGCCAATTCGTCCAGCATGACGGACAAGCCGAACGGATCCTGCAACTTCAGAGCGGCAGCCAACACCCCCGAACGGCACAACTGATCGACAGGCAACCAATCACCCGGGGCATTCATAGCATCCTTCACTCCTTCCAGCAGGCGTACAACACCGGTACGGACGGATTCGTCCCCCCCCGAACGATACACGCTCCATCCTGCCGATGATACGCCGTCCCGCACGGCAGCCGCAAACGCCGGATCACACAACCCGATAGAGCAATCGGAATTATCCGAACCGGATTCTGCAAAAAAACGGACGATTTCCTCCACCATTCCCTCCGGTCCCTGACGAAGAACGAGCGGTTCCTCTCCCGATGGAAGAGGAATGACCATATCCCCGGCACCGTCATCTACATTTCGGCCAATAGGCCTTCCCCAGGGATCTACGGCAAAATCTTCCGGTCCATGCACCCAGCATTCCACTATCCGGTTCTCATAGGAGGCATCCGGAGCATCGGACCATTTCTGCAAAGCCAGCATCGCCAAAGGCAGGGGATCAGGCACACAGGCGACAACCACACGACATATGCCTTCCGGCAGCCGGGGTCTCCGCACCCAGTCGAGTTCTTCCAAAAGGGGATCGTGCCCCCCCCAGGATTCAACCATGAACACAGCCTCGCGTTCCCAATCATCCAGTACCTGCCATCGTTCCGCCTCCTCGGGCGGTGTCTCCGGATGACGGACGACATCGGCGAACCGCATCATGCTTTCTCCCAGCGTCCTCCGTGCCCGCAAACAAATATCCGCCATGGAAAGCCCCCACGAAAGAGTGCGCTCGACAGGAGCCGTCCGAATCAAGGCATTGGATTCCCGATGGGAGCAAATCACGCGTGCCCATGCCAATTCCGTCAGAAGACGGTCACGGACGGAATTCCCGTGCGCCCGTTCCAAAAGCATTTCAGCCGTCATCATCAGGGGGGGAATCACGGCGTGGCCCGGAGCCAGCCGAACCAGCGCCTCCCGCAAGCGTTTACCTGATTCCACCGTCGGTATTAACAACAATAGGCCGTCCCAGGAAGAACCTTCCTCAAGAAGACGCTCCGCCACTGTTTCAACCAACCGGCGATTCCACCCTAGATGGACGCATTGCATCATGCCGGATCTTACCTCGTTTCCAGCACATCGCCGCGGAGGAAACGAACCTTCGCCTCAGCGGCATAAGTATCTTCCGGACTTCTATACCCCAGGGCAACCCCCAGCACAGTGCGGTACGGAGTCTTGTCCAATCCCAGCAGAACATCGCACTTCGGACCGTCCAGGCTGCCGATGGCGCAGGAATCGACTTTCATCAAAGCTGCTGCGCTCAGTAGGAACCCCAAAGCCAGATACACTTGATTTTCAGCCCAAGCGGCACGCTCTTCGGGAGTGCGAGAAGACAGGACTCCGGAATAAAACTTGCGGGAGGCTTCCATCTTTTCTGCAGACGGCGCCCTCATTTCCTCCACCCGGGCCAGATAGCGTTCCACATCCTCCGCAGACGGATCGCGAAGGGCGCACATCACGACAAACCGGGAACAATCCTCCACTTGGGACTGGTTCATCGCTATCCCGCGCAGAGACTTTTTAAGCTCCTGGTCTGCAACGACTACGAAATACCAGGGTTGCAACCCGATGGATGACGGGGCCAAACGCAGGCTTTCTTCCAGTGCATCCATCACACTGGGATCAATGGAGGCCGACGGGTCGAACTTCTTGCATGCATAACGCCATTCAAGAACCTCCAAATAGTCTTTCGGATTCATGATGCAAGTATGGGCCGGAATGAAGAAGGAATCAAGCAGTCACTTCTCCACCGGCGGAGGAATCCTCCGAAGTATCGTCATACGAAATCCGGCACAGTTCCACGCCGCGGTTCTCGACATCCAGTACCTGAAAGGAAAATCCGGAGTAGCAAACCTTGTCTCCGATGCGCGGAGGACGTTCCAACAGGGAAAGAATCAAACCGCTGACCGTATCGACGGATTCATATTCCAACTCTCTGCCGAACAATTCCCCCACTTCGTCCAGCCGCATCGTCCCCTCAGCCTGGCAGGAACCGTCGGGCAACATGACGACTTCCTCCTTGCGGAGGGAATTGCCGTTCGTCTCCCCGATCACCTCGGAAAAAATATCCTGGATCGTAATCAACCCCGACGTACCGCCGTGCTCGTCCATTACCACCGCCATGCGGGAGTTCGCTCCGCGCATCGTTTCCGCGACGTCATCCAGCTTCATTGTCATCGGAACGAAGGGAACCGTATGGACGACAAACTCGTCCAAAGACTTGTTGCGATTCATCAACAGGAACACGTCACGGGCATGGATCATGCCGATAATATGATCCAGATCACCCCGGTAAACAGGGTAGCGGGTCCGCCGCGTTTTACGAACAATGGTACGGATTTCATCCGTGGTCGCCCCGAGACGCAACCCTTCGATGCGGACGCGCGGCGTCATCACCTCGTGGGCCGTCAAAGCATTGAAATCGAACAAATCCTGCATCAGTCGCCCTGGTTCCTCATTGAGAGCGCCATGGCAGCGGCTCTCGTCCACAATGTAGCGGATCTCCTCCGGCGTATGGTAAAACCCACTATCCAGGGAACGCTGAATGCCGAGACCTTTCAACAGGAAATTCCCCGTTGCGTTCAGCCCGACCACCAGCGGATACATGGCGAACTTGATCCATTGCATCGGAATGGTAATGATCAGGGACAATCGCGCGGCATACATCAGTGCCAGGGATTTCGGCACCATTTCTCCCAGCACGATGTGCAGATACGTCAGGAACGAAACAGCCAGAATACTGGCAATGCCATGAGACACGAACCAGTTTTCAGCCCCGAATTGCTCGAGAAAATCGTAAATCCAAACAGCTACGGCATGCTCGCCGAACATGCCCAGCCCCAGGCTCGCAAAAGTAATGCCCAGCTGCGCCGTCGCAATATAGCGGTCCTGAAGCCGGGGATTCTTCAAGATTCTGACGACGAGAGCGGCCGTTCCGCTGCCGAACCCACCCTGTAAAGACCGGCGTTCCAAAGCGGCCCGGGGAGCGCCCAGAAGCGTAAATTCGGCTGCCACGAACAATCCGTTCAGCAGAATCAAAACAATAATGATCCCTATCGTTTCCCAGTCCATGGGTTAACGAACCTCCTTTCCATCCTGCAAACTCCCGGTACCCGGCAGGATAACGACGGAGTCGATCATGTTGTTATTCACCCGCTCGATCAAAATGCGCTTGCCGGCAAAATCAATCGTCTCCCCCGCCTTGGGCAGCCGGGAAAGGACCAGAAGGATACAACCGCCCAGCGTATTGGCATCGTCTTCCATGTCCTCGATCCCGGGGATCCACGACTCGACGGCGTGTCTCCGGATCAAACCGGACAACCTGACAGCCCCATCCGGCAATATTTCAACGGACTGGCGGCCTGCGTGGAATTCATCTCCGAATTCGCCCAGCATTTCGCTCAAGATGCGTTCCATGGTCACCATGCCGACAAAGCGTCCGTATTCATCGACGACAAAGGCCTGCTGGGCCCGTTTCTCCCGCATCAGGGGAAGGAACTTGTCCATCTTCTGGTACTCGGGAACAAACGGAACCTGGGCAATCAACTTCCTCAACGGAGGCAGTTCACCCCTCGCCGCATACTGGGCAGCCACTTCCTTAATGTGCAGCATGCCCACGACATTGTCACGCTCCCCTTCATAGACGGGAATATGCGTATAGGGCGATTTCTCCATCAGATGTTCCAGATCCCCCGGAGGAGCATCCATCGGCAGCATTCCCAGATGAATCCTCGGGATCATGATCCTCCCAACGGTCAAATCCTCCAGGTCCAGGGCCTTTTGCAAACGGTCATGTTCATCGGGTGGCAACAGACCGCCGTCACGGCTTTCCTCCAGCAACATGTCGATTTCCTCGCGGGAGTGGATATGGTGGTGGCTGCCGTGCGGAATCCGCAGCATTTTCAAAATCAAAAGGCCGCTCCCATTCAGCAAACTGATGAACGGGGAAAACACCGCCAATGACCACTTGAGCGGCAGATATGTGTACAAGGCCGCCTGAACCGGGAATTGCAACGCCACGGATTTGGGCACCAGTTCCCCGGCAATCACCTGGAACACAGTCAAAAAGACAAGCACAACCAAAGCCGATACTGACAATGCCGCCGCAGTCCCCATCCCCATGTGTTCCAGAAGCGGGTACAGATAAGCCGTCAGGGACACTTGTCCGTAGGCCCCCAGGATCAGACTGGAAATGGTAATGCCGAACTGGCAGGCCGCAATGTACCTATCCAGGCGGGACGTTTCGGACATAATACCGAGCAGCCCGGACGCCAGACGGCTCCCTTCATCCGCCATCCCGCGGATCTGGCTGGCACGGACGCTGACGACGGCAAATTCGGCCGCCACATAGAGCGCATTGACGACAATGAGGAAAACGATTACGGCGATTACAAACGCTGGCATAGATGAGAATGTCCCCTCTTGCGGGAACGAATTTTTGAAAGGTCATAATATGGAAAACATCCCAATCCTGTCAAGATTCTATGAATTTTTGTAACAATCGGCATGACGCGGGTCATCCGGGATATTCCCCGGATTCGGCTCGCATCAGCAGACAGAATCGTTATGCTTCCGTGCATGGAAGATCAATCAACGCGGATTGCCGATTTCGGGACGGGCTGTTTTTGGTGTTCGGAAGCCGCCTTCTCGCAACTTCCCGGCGTTCTCTCCGCCACTCCGGGATACATGGGGGGGAGCAAAGAAAACCCGACCTATGAAGAAGTCTGCACGGGGGAAACGGGGCATGCGGAAACCGTCCGCATCGTGTACAACCCAGCCCTCATCACCTACGAAACCCTGTTGGAATGGTTCTTCAAACTTCACGATCCCACCCAGCTCAACCGTCAGGGGGAAGATGTCGGCACCCAGTACAGAAGCGTCATCTTCTACCATGACGAAACCCAGAGAAGCGCTGCGGAAAAAGCCGTTGCCAATGAAGCGGCACGCTATGACGTCCCCGTCGTCACCCGGATCGACCCGGCGGAAACGTTCTATCCTGCGGAACAGTACCACATGGACTACTACCGCAACAACTGGCAGAAGAACGGCTACTGCCGTCTTGTCATCCGTCCTAAACTGGAAAAACTGGGACTGGATCATCATTGATCCATCCAAACTTCTTCACGTCTCCGCATGGAATCCTCCGCCATCCAGGCCTTCATTCTGGGAGCCGGTTTGGGAACACGCCTCCGCCCCTTGACCGACATACGCCCCAAACCTTTGATTCCCGTCTTCCAGGATCCATTGGTCGTTCATACGATGCGCCGGTTCAAGGAGCTCGGTATCCGGAACTTCATCGTCAATACCCATCACCTTCCGCATGTCTGGGATGAACTCTTTCCGGACGGTCTCTGGGAAGACTGTACGCTCCGTTTCCGTCACGAACCCGTCCTGCTCGACACGGGAGGCGGCCTGAAAAACATCGCAGACCTTCTGGACGAAGACTCCCCTCTGATCATTCACAACGGGGACATCGTCTCCAACCTGCCCCTGGACACTCTTGTCCGGGAACACCTCCTGTCCGGTGCATCCGCTACGCTCGGACTCCGCAGTACAGGCACCACGCGCAATGTAGGTTTCGATCCCGCCAGCGGACGAATCACGGACATGAGACATGCCCTGGGCGTTCATCCAGGCACCCACCAGTTTACCGGCATCTATTGTGTCCGCCCGGCAGACATCCTCCCACTGATCCCCCCCGGAGAAATCGTTTCCATCGTCCCCGCCTTGCTGGAGTTGATCAAACGCGGCCAGGTCAACGGCGTCGTCATGGACGATGGAGACTGGATGGACCTGGGAACTCCGGAATCCTATATTGCCGCCCATCGGTCACCCGTCACCGCCCTGCCGGCATCATCCTGCATACGCCTGGCCCCGTCCGCCGACATCGCCGGAGCCGAACTTGACGCCGACTGTGTCGTCGGTCCCGGAGCCATCGTCGGCCCCGGGAGCCGTCTCAATTCCTGCATCGTCTGGCCCGGAGCCGTCGTTCCGGAAAATACCCGGGCCGATTCCACCGTATTCCTCCCCTCCCGCTCATGATGTCTCTCTGCCGCCTCATCATACCTTTCCTCGTTTGCGCCGTCTCACTGGCCGCTCACGCGGAACACAAAACATTCACGCGCAAAGAAGGAATCTTCTCCGTCAGCGACCGCATCAACGCCTACTTCTTCAACTCCAAAACTCACCGGCTGGTCGTCCTCGACGAAGGCGACATGCGGAAACCCAAATACGGTTCCCTTGACCAGGCCATGAAAAAATCGCCCTGTGTCGCAGGCATCAACGGCAGCTTCTTCGGCGCAAATCCCGAAGGCAGCCCTCTAGGCATCGTCATCCAAAACGGGAAAAAAAACTTTCCTCTAGCCACCGGTTCCTTCACGGTCTCCGGTATTCTCTGGGACTCAGGCAAAGGCATCTTCCTGCAGCGTTCCAAAGCCTTTGCCTCACAAAAGGGGGCCGCTCCGCGCGAAGCCATCCAGGGAGGTCCGTTCCTCGTCGAAAACGGCAAACCCGTCGCCGGACTCAACAACACCAAATCAACCTACCGCACCTTCGTCGCCACGGATCGCCGGGGCAACTGGTGCATCGCGATGACTTCCCCGCTAACGCTCGCGGAACTCGCCTCCTGGCTAGCCACACCGGGGTGTCTCGGCCAATTTTCCGTCAAATCCGCCCTTAACCTGGACGGGGGCAGTTCATCCTCTTTCTGGTGCCACGAAACCGGCGTCTATTTTCCTTCGATGAAAAACGTACGCAACTATCTCGGAGTCGCTCCCAGATAACCCGGAAAGCCGAAATCCGTCACCCTTCCCCCGGAACAAGGCCATCCGCCAGTGCGGCGCAAAAAGCCACACACCGTTCACACGGACGGGAAGCATAATACGCCGCCGTCCTCACGGAGGAACGGGCGCTTTCCTCAGCCGATTCCAAATGCAGCAAATCCCGGCAGTACATGGAACCGAACTCACGTTTGAATGCCTCGGCAAATTCGCGGATCAGGGAAAAAATACGTTCCTTTTCCTCCGGCGAAGCTCCTGCATTGCCTTTCAAGGCGCCGCCTACCATCGACGCTCCGCAAAGAGCCCCGCACACCTCCCGCATCCGCCCGATACCGGCTCCGAAGGGCGACGAGAGACGCAACGCCGCATCCGGCGACAAACCGCAGTAATCCGCAAATGCCGCAAACACGGACTGCGAACAATTGTACCCTTGGTGAAAATAATCCAGCGCAGCAAGGACGCGCGGAGTCAGGGGAATTCCTTCCAATTTTGATGCAACGGTTTCCATCTTTCCTTTTTCGGATTTTCCGGGGAAAACTTATTCTCCTTGCGCGGGTTCTGTTCCTTCCGTCCTGCTTTTGCGGGTCAGCGCCAGCATCCCGAAGTACAACAAAGCGAGAATGACTACTCCGATAATGATCATATGGCTTTCAGCCTTCACGGCGGCAATCAACTCTTCCGGACTGTTCATCACACCGGGATTCTTCTCTTTAACCCACTGCCCGCACCAGGCCAGCACCGTACACCATGTCAAAGAACCAAGAACAGTCACCAGGGAAAATATCCAGAAATTCATCCGCACCAGACCAGCCGGAATGGAAATCAAGTGCCGGATCACAGGCAAAAGACGAGCAAAGAAAATTCCTCCCACTTCATATTTCTGCATAAACACTTCCGCCTTTTCCACCTTTGCCGGAGGCATGAAGAAAAACTTGCCCCACTTCATCACGATCGGCCTGCCCAGCCACCTCGCTACGCCATAGGTAATCGAGGAACCCAGCCAGGAACCGAATGTCCCAGAAACAATCACGCCGACGAGACTCATGTTGTCATGCATCACGGCCGGCGGTATCACCAATTCACTCGGCACCGGGAAAATCGAACTTTCCATCGCCATCAAAATCACCACCCCGGCATACCCCCAGTCCTCCACCCAGCTCATCCACAGTACTAGCAAATCATGAAACATACGCGCACAGTCTGCACAATAAGCAGGGCTTGAAAAGTCTTTTATTGCCCCAAGGAAACCATTCCATTATCATTCTCACGAAAACGAGATTCGGTTCAGCAGCCTACCATGAAATTTTATATCATCGCCGGAGAAATGAGCGGGGACAAACACGGTGCCCTCCTGATGCGTGAACTAACCCGGCTGAATCCCGACATCGAATTTTCCGGTCTCGGCGGAGAACGCATGCACGAACTCTGCCCCCAGGTCGAAAACTGGGCGGATGAAGCTGCCGTCGTCGGGCTTGTCGAAGTTTTGAAACGCTACGGATGGTTCAAAAAACACCTTCTCGGCATGCTGGAACGCATCAAACGGGAAAAGCCCGAATGCCTGATCCTCATCGACTATCCGGGGTTCAACCTGCGCCTTGCGGAACGCGTCCGCAAATACTGCCCCGATACCAAAATCGTTTACTTCATCTCTCCCCAGGTCTGGGCCTGGCACAAGGGCCGCATCCCGAAAATGGTCAAGATGCTTGACCTGATGATGTGCATCTTTCCCTTTGAAAAGCAATTGTTCGAAAACGCAGGTCTCCCTACGGAGTTTGTCGGACACCCTCTCGTCGACGACATCCTGGCAGACCGCCGGACGGACATTCGGGAACCGGATCTCATCGGTTTTTTCCCCGGAAGCCGTACCCGCGAAGTCGAACGCCACTTCCCCGTTTTCATTCAAACCGCCATGATGCTGCGCAAAACTCACCCGCTTTGGCGTTTTGAAACCGCCGCTTCCAATGAGAGGCTGGCGGACATCATGCGCGCCATGGTCGTCGATGCCGGTCTCAGCCCGGAAGCCCTCGACATCCGCGTCGGCAACTATCACGACCTTATGGATCGCGCCGCCGCCGCCGCCGTCGCCTCCGGAACCGCCACCCTCGAAGCCGCCCTGCACCGGCTTCCCTATGTCCTCGTTTATAAAGTCGCCTATTTAACCTATCTCGTCGGCAGAGCCGTCATCAACATCCAGTTCCTGGGCATGGTCAACATCCTGGCACAACGCCCCGTCGTCCGGGAATTGATCCAGCACGACTTCACCCCCATTGCCGTCGCTTCCGAAATCGAACGCCTCATGGATCCCAACGTCCGCCGAGAAGTTCTCGGAAACATGAAGGAAGCCACCGACAAGCTCGGTCACGGCGGAGCAGCGGCCAAAGCCGCCCAAACAGTCCTGGGCTTGTTCCCGGACACCGGAATTTGATTTTTTCCCGTCCTTCCGGCAAAATTCCGTCCTCTTGAGGGAGAAGGGTTTTTATCTTTTATAACTCTTCCTCGAATAGTGGCGAGGACGCTTATATGTCACACCGATATTTCTGAAAATATACCCGTTTCTCTGGAGTCTCTGTTTTCAGAATCTGCTTTCTTTCTCTTTCCTTTCCCTCTCTCTATGTGTCTATTATACACGATTAACGATAATTTTATACAACCGTTCACGTCCTGTGAACACAATAGGAATACTCGGGTTCCCGGATACGTATCACATACAATATCAAATCCTGTTTTTTTGTAAAATAACTCGTGATAATTGCGATTCATTTATGATCTAATTCATTTATAATAAGCGCATATAGCAGTTAAATAACTTTACAAAATACAACTTGCAAGCATCAAGACAACCCATCAAAAAAAAGTCAACTTTCCGCTTGTCAATGTATTTTGGATACTATATCAGAGAAAGGTAAATTCTTTCTTCTCTTTCTCATGAAACTACGCTTACCCTCGCTTTTGCGTGCGGCCGTTGTTGCCTGCATGCACACCGCTACAGTATTCTCCTCCGTCGCTACCGGAACGGCCGTGATCGGAACCTGTCTCATCTCCTGCTTCGTCTCCGAACAGGCACAGGCGGCCGACGAAATCGCCTATGAAACGATTACACTGACCGCCAATCCATCGGAAACACTGACCGCCAACAAGGATACGGACTGGTTCCTCAACTACAATGCATCATCTTTGAAAACCCTTCCGGGAATCAGTGCCGACGGATACAATGTCAAGCTGAGAGGCAATGCAACCAATTCGTCGTTCAAAATTAATGCCGGAGTTACGTCCAAATCGCTGTCTCTGGAACAGGGGCGTTTCCAAATTACCAGCTACGACATCATCAAAAACGCGGGAACAATTATTCTTGATGGAGGTCATTTATGGCTCAATTTTGGCAACACGAATATTACCAATGACTTCATCCTCGGACAAGGTACATGGAGCGGGGATTCTGAATCGAGCTATCCCGGCTATTATCATAGCGCTTTTCGTACCGATTCTGGAGAAACTTTCGTCGGCAACTGGGAGATCATGTCCAAAGGAACCCGGATCGGCGTCCAAAAAAGTACGATCTATATGACCGGTACTGTCACAGGTTCCGGTGAAATCCTGAAGGAAGGAGGAGGTGATCTGTTTTTCGGAAGCGATGACGGAGACAATACGAAAGTCTTCAAGGACTTCACCGGATATCTGAAAGTCCAAAGAGGTATGGTGCTTCTTAAAACGGGCATTGTCAACGGTGCCGGAATGAAAAATACCGTTCTTGCCGGAGGTACACTGGCCATCGGATACAGCGGTTCCGATACTCTGAATACCTATAACGCCGGAACCATCGACGTTTCATCCAATTCAACCCTCAACTTCCGTGGAGGCGCCATCATCAACTTGAATGGGCTGGGAACAACGGAAGGAGTAACGGACAATGGAGCCTCCATCACCCTGAATGTCACTCGAAACAATGCGGACGACCTCAGGAAATCCCAGCTTAACGTCAGTGGTACAAGTACCTTCTCGGGAACATTGAATGTCCAGAACAATAATGAAAAGACTGGAGAGCTGATCTTGCACCCCACATCGGCCAATGCCCTGGCCAGTATGACGGTCAACCTTGCGGGCAAGGCAGCGGACAAAGGCAAGGCCATTCTGGAACTTTCCAACGATGCTACCATCGGAGGATTGAAAAACAGCAATGCTTTCGTAACCGTCCGTAGCGCGGACAATACGGCAAGGGTTCTGACCTTCAATAATGCTGAAAACAGCACGACGGAATATACCGGTTCCATAGGAGCCAACATTTCCCTGGTCAAACAAGGCAAGGGAACGCAAACGCTAAGCGGCGACTTGTCCGCCATCAACAAAGCAATCACCATTCGGGAAGGCCGTTTGTCTCTGGGGGCATCGACGGGACTGACACAAGCTGTCAATATCGGAGCCCAGGGTTCCCTGCAACTCTCCGGCTCCCTCTCTCTGGCTTCTTCGACAGATCTTTCCGGTCAATTGCTCCTGATGGACAATGCCGAAGTATCCGGCCTTCTCGGCAAAACGCTCGGAGCAACAGCCCTTTCCGGGATCTCTTCGATCAGTCTGGATCTGGCTGGTGGTTCCAACACGCTGAATATGGGTAATCTTTCCCTGTTGGAAGATTCCACGCTCACCTTCAAATTGTCCGGTGCCAACATTACCGACGGTCAACTGACCAACTTCGATTTGACTGCCTCACTTGTGGGAGACACTTCCTGGGTTGACAAGTCCATTCTGGCCGATATCGACGGAGTCTTGTATGGAAGTTCTGTTTCCGGCAACAAAATCCTGTTTTCAAAAATCAACAATCTCGTCGACGGTTCTCCGTCCGGAGATAATCTGACCTATGCACGGCCCGGCGGTGTTACGACCTTGAATCCCAAAGGATCAGATACCGTCTACTCCATGAAGAACCTAATCGTTACCCTCGACACGGATGAAACGACGGCTGATTCCCTGACGCTAAACGGAGTCACTCTGAATGTTAAAGAAACTTTGTCTTTTAACGAAACCACAGGGACATTTACGATTGAGGACGGGAGTAACGCGGGGTACCTGCTCGTCTCCTCTCTCAACATGGGGGGAGGGGATTTGGTTTTGTCGACTTCCGGAGAGACCGAGATAGGCAATGTGACGGGTGCGG
>ENA-ORNB01000577-ORNB01000577.1-human-gut-metagenome-genome-assembly--contig:-NODE-577-length-36656-cov-3.322723_pt1 | contig 36656 bp, 32 predicted proteins | sample MGYA00242112_ERZ509016 | MGnify/ENA primary metagenome ERZ509016 (study PRJEB26280, sample SAMEA2338705) | human gut metagenome | biome: human gut; feature: human-associated habitat; material: faeces...
CCAGCCGATAGCTCCGACTTAGAGTGGATCCGAATGGAAAAGACTCTTACCACCAACGACCGGGAAAAGATCTCGGCCGTAGTGAAATAAATACTGTAATAAAATAAAAGAAGAAGCATGAGAAGAATTTATCTTTTATGGCTGCTAGGCATCATAATGCTTATGCCCATCAGTCTCACGTCTTGTTCCGATGATAACATTGGTTCTTCCAATGACTTGATCGGCACATGGGAAAGTGTGTCTCTTTCCGGTTGGTATAAAGAAAACAAGGAAATTGTCGAACAATGGGAGGACGAACCAGACGATGACTTCAAGATTGTCTTCAACGAAGACGGAACTTTTGAATCGTATGAAAGGTATTATGGCCAGTGGCACGGAGGATTGGAAGGAACATGGACGTACAAAGGAGGTAAGATCTATATGCGTGACTACGAGTACGATGAAGAAGAGGTCGTAACAGTGAAGAAACTGACCTCTTCCCAATTGGTCACCGAGTACCATCATAAACATATGGATACGGAAGAGGGGATCGTCTACGAAGAATATCAGAGCACGGTCTATCGCAAGATCTCGGATTGACCGATCCTGTCTGTAAGCCCATAAACGGCTGGAAAGATAAAGATTACTAACTATAAATTGATTTCAAAGATGAGAAAGAGTTTACTTTTATTTGTAATGACGCTCCTCGTATGTTCCGGCATACAAGCACAGATCGTATCATCCCGCAGCGTTGGGATTGAATCCACTCCACAACGCCCTTCCGAGACCATGTGGTATTTACGAGGCGGACTGAATATGGCTGGATTCGCCGGTGACGGTGCGGAAGGCATGGGGAGAAAAGCGGCTTATAATTTCGCTGTCGGTTTTCAAAAGCCGATCACGAACATCGGTGCTTACTGGGGCATGGATTTCGGATTGGGATCGAGAGGCTGGAAAATAGATGAACTAAAAACCATGACGAACAACCTCCAAGTATCTCCATTCACTTTCGGCTGGAAATATGGGATAACGGATGACTTTTTCATCGACGGCCATATCGGAGGATTCATCAGCTTTGACTATTTAGGCAAGATGAAATACGATGGCGAGAGCATCAGCATGGGCGACTGGGAAGATGAGTTGGATATAGAATGGAACCGGTTCGACGCAGGTATGAACATCGGATTCGGAATATGGTACGACCGTTTCAACCTTGACTTCACTTTCCAACGTGGATTCGTGGAGGCTGCTACCGATAGCGAGGCTTATACCAGCAATATCATGCTACGTTTAGGCGTTGCATTCTAAAAGTCACCCCAAAAAAGATGTCTATGACTTACCTAACGATAGAAGACAAGTCATAGACGTTTTTGCATGATCTTAAACATTTCAAGATATATGTCACGATTTTTATTCTCAATCACATTCCTATTCCAAATTTCCATGCTGGTAGCTCAGACATTCGTGGAGATCGGGAATACCTATCCGGTAAGTGTGGATGGTAATAAATATGTTGTCAATGGTTTCATCACCTTCGATAAACTCACCGATGAGGAGATTTACGCCAACACGTTATTATGGACGGTGGAAAACGTATGTCCGAAACTTCAAGAAGGGATAAACGACCGAAACGATAAAGGCAAGAGCTTTCGCTGCGATTGGATCATCGGGTCGCTGGCCGGCTCCGGATTTGAGAACACGTATTATTGCCGTGTCAATTTCCGTGTAGCGGATCAAAAATTGGTTTACTACATATCGGATGTACTGATCGAATCGCCGGCTTTCGTGATGAAGAAAGTGACCCCTCTCGAAAAGTTGACACCAGACAAAAAGGCAGCGCATAAACAAACGATGGAAGACTTCACGCAAAGCGAATCGTCTGTGCTAAACAAACTATTCGATTTCATCTCGACCAACCAATTATCCGAGATCACGCATTGGGACGCAATCAGCATCCGTAAGCCCATAAAGGGCATGAACGAGGATGAGTGCAGATTGGCGTTCGGCAAACCTCAATCCATACTAGAAACCAATGGCGAGATACAATGGATGTACAGCAGTTCTTTTTACTTATTTTTCAAGAACGGGCAAGTCCAAACCATCATAAAGTAAACAATATCTTTTTACCCAGTTCATATAGCAAAGAAATGCGAACCAGCGTACTCGGATTGCTTCTTCTCTTAATCCCGAATCTTTTATGGGCAGATGGAAGAGAAGTAACAGATAGTCTTACTTATTCCTGCGAAGACAGGACTACACGATTCAAGGTAAAGCAACTTATACTTCCGGCCTCCTTAATAGCGGTTGGATCATGGGGCATAAGCAATGGCTTTCTACGATCTGTCGACAATTCCGTGCGAGACGGCATGACCAACCTCCGGGGAGAACACTACTTCCATGCCGACGATTACATTCAATACCTGCCGGTCATCTCATACGTAGGATTAGGATTAGTAGGTGTGAAAGCCAAACACTCGTTCAAAGAGCGGCTGATCGTCACGACTACCTCTTATTTGACCATGGGCATATTGGTGAATGGGACAAAGTACTTTGTCGATGAGAAACGACCCGATTCCTCAGCCCAAAACTCACCGCCACGGTTTTCATGGGAGCGGAATTGGTACGGTCGGAATATGGGATCGGATATGGAATCGGTGCCTATTTGGTAGCCGGAGGCGTAGCTTTTCTACGGCTTTACAACGATCGGCATTGGTTGAACGATGTGGTAGCGGGAGCGGGTTTTGGCATATTGAGCGCACGTATCGGTTACTGGCTATTGCCGGTCAACCGAAAATTATTCCGATTAGACAAGAAAAAGAGTGCCACTGTCATTGCGACCTCGCCGTTCTATCAACCAGATAACCATGCGTTCGGAGCGGCCTTGGCCATACGTTTTTAGCAATCAATCGATCAACAACGGCTCCTGTTTTCCCGAATCATATACGACAAACATAGAGCCGTCTTTCTCGATCATGACGCCACGGCCTCGTTCCTTCTCCTTGTTTTCTTGATTATCGACATTCACGGCAATCACTTTATAATGATAGAAAGTCGTGATATCATCGAAAATGGTATGACCTACAAAGATGCGGTTCACATTATATTTCTCTAATATTTTCCGCAAATCATCCCGGTCTAGCGGATGATACTTATCCGCGCTACGTACCATACCCCGATACCAGATCGGTCCATACGTAGCGAACATAAAAGAAAGATCGGAGCCTTTATCTATATTACGTTCTTTTTTCGTCAAGAAGAGACCATCGCTCACGATCTCATTCACGGTAGGGATATCGTAATTCCGGTCTAAAAACTCCTTGCTCAACCCAGCATGGACAAACAGGTTATCTCCGACCACTTGTATAGAGTTACGAGTTTTCAACCAATGTCCCAACTCGCTTTTCTGCCAAAGCTCCGGATAGGTCATTCCTAAAGTATCCGCCAATTGAGTATATTTCTTCTTCACGTATCGCAAATCATTTCCCAAAACCATGGTCTCATGATTTCCGATTAAGAAAGTCACTTTTCCACCGGCATCTTCCGCTTCTTTCTCCAACTTGTAGATCAACCAATAGATAGGGAGTACGTCGACGCCCCGGTCAAAGACGTCACCGATTATCACCAATTGGTTGGCCCCGAAAATCCAATTATAGTCCGCATCGATCACTTTTCCCGCCTTTAACAAGGAGGCGAAACAAGACCAGTTCGCATGTGGATCTGAAAGAACAAACGTCTTCTCAGGTTGCACATCTTTCCATTTCGGACGAGAGACGGAGTGTATGGTTACCGGAAACAATCTCTCTCCGTTATCGGAAAACACCTCGAATGAAAAGGTGGTAGGTATACTTTTATAATGCTTATCCAATAACCGGCCTTTCCCATCTACAGATATCGCACGCATACTACCATCATCCGCTTTCAATAGATAGGGACCATCAATCGATAAATTCTCGATCGCTTGACGAAGTTTCTTATCTTTCCCACAAACTGGACTGAAGCAAGAGGTCAGTAAAACCAGAAAAACAAGGATACGGCATTGAATAGAATTCATAGCAGCTTAAATCTTTAGTTCGTTAAACCTGAAAACAATGTATGTATTTATTATACAAATATAAACGAATTCTTTCACGAACACTCACTATCTTCGCGTAAAATAAAAGGGAATAAAAATGACTTTCAATTACGACGTAATAGTAGTAGGCGCAGGACATGCCGGCTGTGAAGCCGCCGCCGCCGCGGCGAATCTAGGATCAAAGACGCTTTTGATCACGATGGACATGAACAAGATCGCCCAGATGAGTTGTAACCCGGCAGTCGGGGGAATCGCCAAAGGACAGATCGTACGAGAGATCGATGCGCTAGGCGGATATATGGGAATCGTGACCGACCAGACCGCTATCCAATTCCGTATGTTAAACCGTAGCAAAGGACCGGCCATGTGGAGCCCGCGTGCCCAAAGCGACCGTGCCCGTTTTATCGATTGCTGGCGGGGCATACTGGAGAATATGCCGAATCTATCCATCTGGCAGGATATGGTTCAAGAACTGATTATCGAGCATGGACAAGTCTGCGGCGTTCGTACGGGAATGAATGTCGTATTCCGTGCCGGAGCGGTGGTGCTTACGAACGGGACCTTCCTAAACGGCCTGCTTCATATCGGAAGAACCCAGATACGGGGCGGACGTATCGCCGAGCCTGCGGCGACCGGACTTACCGAGCAACTTATCTCTTTAGGTATCCAAACAGATCGCATGAAAACCGGAACACCGGTCCGTATCGATGGCCGGAGCGTTCACTTCGATGAAATGGAGGAACAACCGGGGGAGAACGATTTCCATAAGTTCTCCTACATGGATACCAGTCATCGTAAATTAAAACAATTGAGTTGCTGGACTACCTTTACGAACGAGACTTGCCACGATATATTACGGGAAGGTCTCCCCGACTCTCCTCTTTATAATGGACAGATCAAAAGTATCGGTCCCCGTTATTGTCCTAGTATCGAAACGAAAATCGTGACGTTCGCCGACAAGACGCAACATCAACTATTCCTAGAGCCGGAAGGCGAGACCACGCAGGAATACTACCTAAATGGCTTCTCCTCTTCCCTACCCTTGGATATCCAGCTTCGTGCGCTCCAAGCGATCCCCGCTTTCCGTGACGTGCAAATCTATCGTCCCGGATATGCGATTGAATACGATTTCTTCGACCCGACTCAGCTAAGACACAATTTGGAGACCAAACAAATCCGAAATCTTTTCTTCGCCGGACAGATCAACGGGACTACCGGATACGAGGAAGCCGGCGGACAAGGTTTGGTAGCGGGTATCAACGCCCACATCAATTGCCACGGCGGACAACCTTTTATCCTCGGAAGGGATGAGGCTTATATCGGTGTCCTTATCGATGATTTGGTAACAAAAGGCGTAGACGAGCCTTACCGTATGTTTACCTCTCGTGCGGAGTACCGCATCTTACTGCGCCAAGACGACGCAGATATGCGACTCACCGAGAAATCCTACCAAATGGGATTGGCCAAACAAGACCGCTACGATTTACTGCGAGAGAAAAAAGAGAGCCGTGACGCTATCATCCGTTTTGCGGAGACCTACTCCGTAAAGCCTCAATATATAAATAGCGGTTTGGAGAAACTGGGCACAGCCCCCCTATCCCATGGTTGCAAATTATTCGATGTCGTACTCCGTCCGCAGACTACCTTGGAGAACCTTGCGGATCTAGTTCCGGCCCTTCGTGCGGAGCTGGACAAAGTCCCGGCCTCTCGTAAGGAAGAGATCATCGAGGCCGCCGAGATATTGATTAAGTATAGCGGCTACATCAAACGAGAGCAAATCATAGCGGACAAGATAAACCGCTTAGAGAATATCCGGATCAAGGGTAAATTCGATTACAATTCTATCCAGTCTTTATCTACGGAAGCCCGCCAGAAATTGACCCGGATAGACCCCGACACGATCGCTCAAGCGAGCCGCATCCCGGGTATTTCCCCTAGCGACATCAACATCCTTTTGGTACTGCTCGGAAGATAAAACACGAAATGTTCCACGTGAAACATATTAAAGGAGATATTCAAATGAATGAAGCTAAAACACTGGTTATACGAGGAAATCTGGTAGATATAATCAACAGGCGCACCTTTGGGGCAGAGATTTCAATTCAAAACGGGCGCATCAAAAAGGCAATCCCTACCGGACAAGATGAGGGATCTTACCTCCTCCCCGGCTTTATTGACGCGCATGTCCATATAGAGAGTAGCATGGTAACCCCTGCGGCATTCATTCACGCAGCCGTACGCCATGGCAGTATCGGTGCCGTGGCGGACCCTCATGAGATAGCGAATGTAATGGGTACCGAAGGAGTCGAATATATGCTCGACAACGCGAAAGGGATTCCTTTCTACACATGGTTCGGTGTCCCATCTTGCGTACCGGCTACGATTATGGAAACCTCCGGTGCGATCATAGACGCAGACGAAACCGCTCGTTTGTTGGAACGAGAGGATCTACACTTCTTGGCAGAGATGATGAATTACCCCGGAGTCTTAAATAAAGATCCGGAAGTTATGCGCAAAATAGAAGCCGCGAAAAACGCAGGGAAACCCATCGACGGACATTATCCCCTAGCAACAGGCCCCAAGCTAAAGGCATATATCGAGTCTGGCATTTCCACCGATCATGAAACCATCTATCTAGAAAAAGGCCGTGAAAAATGTGAGCTTGGGATGCATGTCCTTATTCGGGAAGGAAGCGCGGCGAAAAACTTTGACGCACTTCATCCGCTATTGAAAGAGTATCCCGAACAAATCATGTTCTGTACGGATGACGCGCATCCTTCGTTTTTAAACAAAGGACACATAAATAGGATGGTAAAAAAATCGCTGGATTTAGGATATGATCTATATGATGTATTACGGGCCGCTTCCTATAATCCGGCCATGCACTATAAAATTCCCGCAGGTTTCTTACGAGAGGGAGACTCCGCCGATTTTATCCAAGTAGACAATTTAAAGGATCTAACCATACAGGCAACCTATATACAAGGAACCTGTGTATACGATGGGGAAAAATGCACGCTTCCACTCCAAAAGCCTATACATCGTAATAATTTCCACACGAAACCGATCACATTAGAAAAGCTAGCGGTAAAAGCGAAAGGGGAACAGATGCGTGTCATTGTTTGCGAAGACAGCGAATTAATCACGAAAGAAGAACTATATCCTGTACATACATTCGATGGATTTGTAGAATCGGATACAGAACGAGACATTTTAAAACTCGTCATTCTAAATCGCTATCAAACGGCTCCTCCGGCTATTGCCTTTATAAAAGGAACAGGGCTCAAGCTCGGTGCCATCGCTCAAAGTATTTCCCACGATAGCCATAACATCATCGCTATAGGCGTAACCGATTTCGAGCTTATGCAAGCGATCAATGCGGTAATAAAGGCTAAAGGTGGAATCGCAGTAAGCAGTATGGACGAAGTCACTCTCCTGCCCTTGCCGGTAGCGGGATTGATGAGCGACGAATCATTGGAAGAGACGAGCCGCCGTTACGAAGAGATCGAGGAAAAGATCAAACGGTTAAAGACCCCGATGGATTCATTACAAATGACGCTTTCTTTTATGGGATTGCTGGTGATCCCATCCTTGAAACTTAGCAACAAAGGTTTGTTCAATAGCGAGACATTCCAATTTACTTCCCTATTCGTATGATAGCCGATAAAGACGAACATATCAAGACGATCCTATCGGTCATTCCGGAAAAGCCGGGATGCTACCAGTATTTCGATGAAAACGGAACGATTATATACGTCGGCAAGGCGAAGAACCTAAAACGACGGGTATCCTCTTATTTCAACAAGGTACATGACAGCAATAAGACACGTGTGTTAGTCAAACAAATCCGGGATATCAAATATATAGTCGTCGATACGGAAGAAGACGCGTTACTACTGGAAAACAACCTCATCAAACAGTATCGTCCCCGCTATAACGTATTATTGAAGGACGACAAAACCTACCCTTCCATCGTGGTAAAGAACGAGTACTTTCCCCGGGTTTTCCAAACCCGGAACATCGTTCGGGACGGATCACAATATTACGGTCCTTATCCCTCTTTGTTCACGGCGAAAGTGATGCTACAGATGCTAAAGGAACTTTACCCATTACGCACTTGCAAATATCCCCTCACTCCCGAATCCATCGCACAAGGACGCTATAAGGTTTGTCTGGAATACCATATCAAGCGTTGTAAAGGGCCTTGTGAAGGCTTGCAATCATTGGAAGAATACCAGCAAAATATTTCCGAGATCAAAGAGATTCTGCGAGGCAACATCTCGCAAATCAGCAAACACCTCTATGAGGAGATGCAATCGCTCGCTGCCGAGCTCAAGTTCGAGGAAGCGCAAAAGATCAAGGAAAAATACGAAGTCATCGAGAACTACCGTTCTAAATCTACGGTCGTAACCCCGATGCTACATAATATAGATGTATTCACGATCATAGAGAATGACCATTCCGCTTATGTAAACTTTATGCATATCGGAAACGGGGCGATCGTACAAGCCTATACATTCGAGTATAAAAAACGATTGGACGAAAGCAAGGAGGAATTGTTAAGCCTAGGCATTATCGAGATGCGGAATCGTTTTAAAAGCACCGCCCGGGAGATTATCGTACCCTTCAAGCTGGACATGCAGCTAGAGAATGTCACTTTCACCATTCCCCAAAGAGGAGATAAAAAGAAACTGCTTGATTTATCCGAGATGAACGTTAAGCAGTTTAAGGTAGACCGCTTGAAGCAAGCGGAAAAGTTGAATCCGGAACAACGGAATACCCGTATCTTGAAAGAGATCCAAGAGGCCTTGCATCTGGAAAAACTGCCCGCTCATATCGAATGTTTCGATAATTCAAACATACAGGGAAGCGATGCGGTAGCGGCTTGCGTGGTATTCAAGATGGGGAAACCGTCCAAGCAGGAGTATCGTAAATACAATATAAAGACCGTAGTCGGTCCGGATGATTACGCCTCCATGAAAGAAGTCGTCCGTAGGCGTTACGGGCGAGCGATCGAGGAGCGATCTCCCCTACCCGACTTGATTATAACAGACGGTGGAAAGGGGCAAATGGAAGTGGTTCGCTCGGTGGTAGAAGATGAATTAGGCTTGTCCATTCCAATCGCCGGACTAGCGAAAGATGGTAAGCACCGAACCTCGGAGTTATTATTCGGGTTCCCACCCGTAACCGTTGGCATGCGTTTGGACAGTCCGCTATTCCATCTGCTTACCCGGATACAAGACGAGGTACACCGTTTCGCCATCACTTTCCACAAGAATAAACGAAGTAAAACCCAGACGAAATCCGAATTAGATACCATTAAGGGTATCGGTGAGAAGACAAAAGTATTACTTTTACGTCACTTTAAAAGCGTAAAACGAATCAAGGAAGCAAGCTTCGAGGAACTGAAATCCGTGATTGGCGAGGCGAAAGCCAAGGCACTACAAGAGGGACTGGATGGAAAGCGAACAGAAAGCGAACAAAAATAGAACAAAAGCGAACAAAAAGCGAACAAGATGAGAACAGTTACACAACGTGTGCAGCACGCTTCCGTCACGATAGACGGACAGCTTAAGTCCAAAATTGGAAAGGGGCTATTGGTATTAGTCGGTATCGAGGACAAGGATACGCAAGAAGACATTGAATGGTTGGCAAAAAAGATCACCAACCTACGCATATTTGACGATGAAAACGGGGTCATGAACCGCTCGGTTATCGAAGCGGGAGGCGAGATCATGGTTGTCAGCCAATTTACCTTACACGCCTCTACGAAAAAAGGGAACCGCCCCTCCTACTTAAAAGCGTCTAAACCGGATATCGCCATTCCGATGTATAAAGCTTTTTGCGAAGAGGTAGGGCTTCAACTCGGAAAACCTGTACAAACCGGAACATTCGGAGCTGATATGAAAATTGAACTTTTAAACGACGGGCCGGTTACTATTATTATCGACTCTCAAAATAAAGAATAAGTATGGCAGATATAACCTTACAACAAGCCCAGCAAATGGTAGACTCTTGGATCAAGACCTATGGGGTCCGTTATTTCAATGAGCTTACCAATATGACCATCCTCACCGAGGAAGTGGGCGAGCTAGCCCGGATCATGGCACGTACCTACGGTGAGCAGTCTTTCAAGGAAAGTGACAAACACCGGGATTTAGGCGATGAAATGGCGGATGTGTTATGGGTATTGCTCTGTCTGGCCAACCAGACCAGAGTAGATCTTACCGCCGCTTTCGAGAAGAATCTCCAAAAGAAAACAGACCGAGATAAAGAACGACATATAAACAATCAAAAACTATAAGCATATGGCACATCATCACGATTGCGAATGTGGACATGATCATCATCATGAACATGAACACGAATCAAATTCCGTACAGATAGACCGTTATCATGAAGCTTTCAATAAGTTTGAGCCGGCCCTGCCGGATACCCAGACCACCGAGGCTGTAAACGCTCTTTTAGAGAAACATTTCCAAGAAAACTTTACACCGGAAGTATTGAAAACGATTCATGGTTGCATCGACTTGACCTCATTAACCAGCCTGGATACCAAAGAAAGTATCTGGAAGATGGTAGACACGGTAAATGATTTCGAGGGAACTCGTCCGGATGTCCCGAACGTAGCCGCTATTTGCGTCTATCCCCTATTCGTGGAAACGGTTAAGCAGGCACTTACCGCGCAAGAGGTTAAGATCGCGTCGGTTGCCGGAGGTTTTCCTTCCTCACAGACATTTACGGAAGTCAAGATCGCCGAAACGGCCATGGCTGTCATGCAAGGAGCCGATGAAATCGACGTTGTCATGAACCTAGGCTACTTCATGGAAGACAATTTCGAGGAACTGACGGAAGAACTACAAGAGATCAAAGAGAGCTGTCGCCACGCCCATTTAAAGGTAATCTTAGAGACCGGAGCTTTAGTCACAACGGAGAACATCCAAAAGGCATCCATCCTAGCCATGTATTCCGGTGCGGACTTCATCAAGACCTCCACGGGTAAAGGATACCCGGGAGCCACTTTCGAGGCCGCCTATACCATGTGCAAGGCCATCAAAACCTACCATTCCATCACCGGAAATAAGGTTGGCATCAAGATCTCCGGAGGCGTACGCACGGCGGAAGACGCAGTTCGATATTATACGATCGTAAAGGAAATACTGGGCAACGAATGGCTGAACAAGGATTTGTTCCGTATAGGAGCGAGCAGTCTGGTCGGTGATATAGAAAAACGACTCGGGAAATAGTCCATTCTAATAAACCGGGCGCAGATGACTTAGAATCCTGTGTCCGGTAAGCACTCTCAAAGTCAGTTAACTTACCTTAGCATCGAAGTTAACTGACTTCGTCAAGTAAGTTAACTTCATTGGCTATTGAAGCATACTTACTTTTTTACTAACAAGAGCCATCTCTCTACAATTAATAGATAAAGGAATTTCTATTTGGAGCGAGTCATAATATAATCCGCCAACTGGATCAAGGATGTCCGTGCCCCGGATTCTGGCAATCTCAAAAGAACATCGACCGCCTTATCATGATATTCCTTCATGCGGGCCTCGGCATATTCGATTCCACCGTTCGCCTAGGCAAACTCAATCAAAGAATCGACATTCTCCGCCGCGAAATCCTTCCGTAAAATCATATCCAAATAACGGGCGGCCTCCTCTTCCCTACCCTGCCGCAAGGCATATAATAATGGAAGCGTAACCTTACCCTCACGAATGTCATTTCCCGTCGGCTTACCGATATTCGCCTCCTTGAAATAATCAAAGATATCATCCTTGATCTGGAAGCAATACCCCAGATACTCGCCAAACTCACGGCAAAGAGCGATCACCTCCGCAGAGGCGCCCGATGAAATGGCCCCAATCTCCGTGCAAGCGGAAAGCAAGGTAGCCGTCTTCTTCTTGATAACTTGCAGATAACAATTCTCGTCTAAGATACTCTCCTCGGCGGTCTCCAATTGCTTGATCTCACCTTCGGACAAGTCTCTGCCTAAATTAGAGATAATCCCGACAATCCGCAAATCGCCGGTTTGTATGGAACGGATCAAAGCGGTAGAAAGCACATAATCACCTACCAACACGGAAATACGGTTATCGAAGATAGCGTTCAATGAGGGAACGCCACGACGTTGCTTCGTCTCATCGATCACGTCATCGTGAATCAATGTAGCGGTATGCAAAAGCTCCAGCAAAACAGCGGAATTGATCGTGTTATCCGTAACCTGTCCACAGACCTTGGCGGTAAGGAGCACCAATAACGGACGCACATGCTTCCCGGTAGAATTCAGTATAACGTCGATAGCCGATTGTAACCGGGTCGTCTCGCTGCGTAGAGATGCCTCGAAATCCTTATTGAAACGTTCAAATTCAGCGGAAACCGGTTCTTCTATTTTCCTTCTTTCATCCATAATTCCATGCAAAGATTCGCAAAAGTAACAAAAACTATCGAGTAAGCGAGTTTTTTCGTACATTTACCCAGATTTTGTCCCACTAAAACGTGTTAAAAGTAATGAAGTTATTCCTTATAGATGCGTATGCGTTAATTTATCGCTCCTATTACGCCTTCATCAAGAATCCGCGTATCAACTCCAAGGGTGTGAATACCTCCGCCATTTTCGGTTTTATCAACAGTCTGGAGGATGTATTAAAACGTGAGAACCCGACTCATATAGCGGTGGCCTTTGACCCGAAGGGACCGACTTTCCGCCATGAGGCCTTCGAGCAATACAAGGCACAACGGGAAGAGACGCCGGAAGTGATCCGTCAATCCGTCCCTATCATTAAAGAAATCATAGAGGCTTACAATATTCCGATTCTGGAAGTACCCCGCTACGAGGCGGACGATGTGATCGGCACCGTGTCCAAACAGGCGGAGAAGGAAGGCTTCGAGGTGTACATGATGACGCCGGATAAAGATTACGGCCAATTGGTGTCCGAACATATATTTATGTATCGTCCGAAATTCGGAGGCGATTACGAGATCATGGGCGTGCCCGAGGTCTTAAACAAGTACGGCCTCACGAGTACGGAGCAAGTGATCGACTTGCTGGGACTGATGGGCGACGCTTCCGATAATATCCCCGGCTGTCCGGGTGTCGGCGAGAAGACCGCTCAAAAACTACTGACCGAATTCGGAAGTATCGAGAACCTGTTAGCGAACACTGATAAGTTGAAAGGCGCGCAAAAGAAGAAGGTAGAGGAGAACGCCGAGCAAATCCGTTTCTCCAAATTCTTGGCGACGATCAAGACGGATGTCCCTATCAAGTTCGATGCCGCCCGTTGCATTCGTGAAAAGCCAAACGAAGAGCGGCTGACTGAGATTTACACAGAATTGGAATTTAGAACATTTATTGACAAACTAAGTTCTGAGCCGGTCAAAGCCGCTCCGAAAGGTCCCGTTCAAGGCGATTTGTTCGCGATTTTTACGCCCGAGAGTACGGAAGAGCCCAAAAAATCGATTCTCACGGACTTAAAGTCCACCCCCCATAACTATTATTTAACTGATACAGAGGAAAAACAAGCCGATTTAGCCCGCTTTTTATTGGGTCAAGAATTTTTCGCCTTTGACACGGAAACCGACGGTATCGATCCCTTGAAAGCCGGATTGGTCGGAATGTCGTTCGCCGTGAAAGAAAACGAGGCTTGGTATGTCCCTGTTCCCGCCAACTCAGTAGAGGCGGCGAAAGTAGTGGAACGCTTCTCCCCTGCCCTGCAAAATCCGAAATCATTAAAGATCGGGCAAAACATCAAATTCGATATTTTGGTACTTCGTAAATACAACGTGAAGGTAGCCGGTCCTCTGTTCGATACGATGATCGCCCATTACCTGCTGAATCCGGAATTGCGGCACGGAATGGATTACCTAGCGGAGACCTACCTCAAGTACCAGACCGTCCACATCGAGGAACTGATCGGCCCAAAAGGAAAGAACCAGTTATCGATGCGAAACGTACCCGTGGAGCAAATCGCCGAATACGCCGCCGAGGACGCGGACATCACGCTCAAGCTAAAGAATTATTTCGCGCCCGAGTTAAAGAAGGAAGGACTGGAATCCCTCTTCACCACGATCGAGATGCCATTAATATATGTATTAGCGGAAATGGAGGCCACCGGCGTCACGCTGGATACGGTAGCGCTTAAGCAATCTTCGGGGGAACTTACCGCCTCCATGAACAAACTGGAGCAAGAGGTTTACGAGCTGGCCGGCACGGAATTCAACATCAACTCCACGAAACAGGTCGGCGAAATCCTTTTCGACCGCTTGAAGCTGGACGAGAAAGCGAAGAAGACCAAAACTGGCGGTTACAGTACCAGCGAGGATGTATTGGAGAAACTTCGCAGCAAACATCCCATCATCGGCAAGCTCCTTGAATACCGCGGACTTAAAAAGTTATTAAGTACCTATATCGACGCTCTACCCGAGTTGATCAATCCGCAGACCGGAAAGATACATACCTCTTTCAACCAAGCGGTAACATCTACCGGACGCCTCAGCTCTACCAATCCGAACCTGCAAAACATTCCGGTACGGGACGATCTGGGCCGTGAGATCCGTAAGGCATTTATCCCGGACAATACGGATTGCCTCTTCTTCTCGGCCGACTACTCCCAGATCGAGCTTCGTATCATGGCCCACCTGAGCGGTGACCCGCATATGATCGAGGCTTTCCAAAGCGGAGCGGATATCCACGCCGCCACAGCCGCCAAGATCTACGGAATCCCGGTAGAAGAAGTAACCAGTGATATGCGCCGGAAGGCGAAAACCGCCAACTTCGGTATCATCTACGGCATCTCCGTCTTCGGGCTCGCCGAGCGTCTGGGCATCCCTCGTTCTGAGTCCAAGGAACTGATAGACGGTTATTTCAGCACCTACCCCCGCATCAAGGAATACATGGAGGAGAGCATCAAGGTAGCCAAGGAAAAAGGATACGTAGAGACCATTTTCAAGCGCAAGCGTTTCCTTCCGGATATCAACTCACACAACGCCGTCGTACGCGGCTATGCCGAGCGAAACGCGATCAATGCCCCTATCCAAGGGAGCGCCGCCGATATCATCAAACTAGCGATGGTACGCATTCACGAACGCTTTGAGGAAGAGGGATTGAAAAGCAAGATGATCCTCCAAGTACACGATGAGTTAAACTTCAATGTCTACAAAGAGGAAGCCGAGGAGGTAAAGAAAATCGTGCTGGAGGAAATGGAAAACGTCATGAAACTACAAGTCCCCTTAATCGCCGATTGCGGTGAGGGAGAGAACTGGTTGGAGGCGCATTAAAATAATGCCGGAATTCCCCTTAAAAAAACATGTACGTGTTTTCCGAAAAACATGTACGACTTTTTCCAAAAACACGTACGTGTTTTTTTAAGACCATAACAGCCTAAGTAAAAACAACAGGGTGTCCTAAATCGCCGGAAGCTTTTTAGGACACCCTATTTATTAGTGATCAAAAGGAACTCTTATTGCTTATAAATCTTCTTAGAGATTATTCCATCCGCCGTCTTTATACGTAAGATATAATGCCCGGAAAGTATCGGCAAGGTAGTCGTATATTGTTTCCGGCTATCTATGGTAGTTCCCCAGACAGACGCGCCGTCGTAAGTATAAAGCATCATATTTTCTATCGCCACATCCGATTGAACCGATAATAGGCCGGAAGCGGAATCAAACACATATTCCAAATCCGAGACAGACGGCTCGGTAACCTCATTAGAAACCACTAACGAACCATCGATCTTTAGGCAGAACGTACGATAGCTTTCACGGATATCCGTATACTTGGTTTCCCACAGCTCACTCAAGTCACCTTGGTAGGTAGCCATTACGGCAAGCATATCACCAATACCCCAATCAAACGAGCCACTATAAGATACCGTCTGGCTCTTCCCTGCCGGAATCTCCAGCCAATTATTCACCTCCCAACTGTAATCGTCTATCGAGAGATTAGGATCTCGCACGTAAAGGCCGGCCGTACCTTGGAAATTCGTTTTTTGCTTGTTATAGAAAGTCACCTCAAAGGTAGCGGTCCCACTTTCCGCATCATACTCGACCTTTACAGGATCGGCGGTCAAGCTATTCCGTGCCTGTGAGAAAGAAATAACGCTATCCTTCACATCCAACAAGATATAATCATACGGATGATTTACCGAACGGATCGGACGTAGGATGCTATCTCCTTCCATTCCTCCCAGTACGTACATATACAGAGTAACCGTAGTATCCGGGATACCTAGGGACTCACAAAGGAAATCTTTCGTTATATAATTACCTAGCTGAAAGTCCGCGATCGTATCTAAAAATGCCGCTTCGCTGATAGGCAACTCCACCGCCTCATTCTCCTCGAAAAAGGCTAATGTATGGACATAGCTCCCATCTTTCCCCAAGTTAAATAGGTTATAAGTAATCGGAAACTTCTCACCTAGCTTGATACTTTCAATATCTTTAGTACCCAAAGAACTGATCGTTAACAACTTCACAGGCTTCGAGTCATCAGACGGTTTGCGGATACCCGTGATCATGGCTTGGCGTTCATTGTAAGTACGTAAATTATCGTCAATCGCACCTAACTCAAAATATCCACTACCAAACCAGCCCGTATTTAAATGGAAAAGTCCGCTCCGATTATAGCCATCGCAAACAAATGCCCATTTATAGGCCTGATTATTTTCTCCGCTACCTCCTTCATAATAAACCGGACGTTGAGCGGCTAGTTCCGTTTTCAGCAGATCCGTCCATTCTTTTCCGGAAAAGAAGGTCCTATCATACAATTGTATATTCTTATCATATCCAAAATTATTAATGAAAGCCTTCCGTACATCTTCTTTATTAGCCCCCATATCCCATTCATAATTCATATAGGCAGCCGCTCCACAATGAAAAATCAGCGTGGAAACAGCCTCTATCTCATCCCAAGAGGAAGACTCATCAAGAGTAGCAGGCATATTTTCCCAATCATACGTTGTATGCCCAAAATTAGCGGAAACAACCAACGTACTTCCCGGATTCTTATAATTTACGTTACCCATACCGCTTTTCGGATATTGATAATAATTCATGATCTGCGCCATAGCGACACCTTCCCCACCCGCAAAAGTTAGAACATCATTGACAACCGGGCACATCTCATTGTAGGGAGCATCATCCTTCCATTCCGTTTTAATCAAAGGGATCACCGCCTCCGGAAACCGTGAAGAAGCCTCAACACTATCCACCGCTAGAGGCATCCCGGACCGTAACGCCTTTACATAATGGATATACATACGCATAAAATTCTCCATCGTAGCGGACAGACCTTTCTCCGGCAAAGCCCCCTTATCGGATATACCCAATAACTGCTTTCCACGATCTTCTCCGGATACGATTACAAAACCTTGGTTATCCCCTACGTTATACAGGTAAAGTAAGGCATTCTCCACACTCGAGGAACGTAATTTAGAAGGAGCCTCGATGCCTTCCTCCGTCCCTACGTAGGCCAACTTAAACTCAGGAAAAGAACCGGCCCTCAACACCGAGGTATTCTCCATCGAATACTGTTGCTGGGCAATCCGGAGCGCTTCGGCCGAACCTATCGGATCAGCCGAAAGTGTTTGTACACATAGCGTAGCACAAGCTAACAAAGCCAAGTAGACGTGTTTCATTGACATAAAGTTTTGAATGAATATTAAATACTAATACATACAAAGTTATCAAAAGCTTTCAAATTCTTTCTATACATAGGCAAGTCTCTACGCTAATTCATGCAAGAAAATTATGACAAATTAGCCAAAGGATCAGTAAATCTAATAGTATGATGAGAATCTTGTCTAAATTTCCATATTGATTTCCTACATTTACAGACTTAATGTAACGAAATTATGATTAACACTTTAACATCTTTGCGATTTATATTCGCCATGATGGTTTTTGGGGCGCACTGTTATGTAATAGATAATCACTTCGATATCCATTTTTTCAAGGAGGGATTTGTAGGGGTTAGTTTCTTTTTCATGCTAAGCGGTTTTATTATAGCGTACAATTATCAAAAGAAATTTAGTGAGAATAAGATCACCAAACGCACTTTTTGGATAGCACGCATCGCCCGTATTTATCCCTTACACTGGCTGACCTTATTGATTGCCGTCGCTTTAGGAAACTATGTAATAGCATCGGGAACTATAGATTGGTGCAAGCATTTCCTCGCCTCACTCACATTGACAAACGCCTATATACCAAAAGACAATTACTTTTTTTCATTCAACAGCCCTTCGTGGAGTTTATGTTGTGAACAGCTTTTCTATATTTGTTTTCCTTTCCTTATAGCATTCACGAAAGACTACAGAAAATTACTTAGCATTTTCTTGATTTGCACGATATTGAGCATTGTCGGTATGTATTTTACTCCTATGGAAAGTATAAAAGGATATTGGTATGTTAATCCAATCACCCGACTTCCAGATTTTATAGCCGGGATGCTATTATTTCAATTATACGACTATTTGAAAACCAAGAATATCACCTCCAGCCAAGGAAGTATCATCGAGATCGCGTCAATAGCATTATTCTTAAGTTTCTATCTGTATGCCGCTGAAATCCCCAAAGTATACCGATACTCCTGCTATTACTGGCTTCCCATCGCGTTTATCCTAATAAGTTTTTCCTTGCAAAAAGGTATAGTCTCACGACTATTATCTAACCGCCTCTTAGTGATTGGCGGAGAAATCAGTTACAGTTTCTATTTGATTCATCTTTTTGTACTGCTCTCTTATGCTAAATGGCAAAAAGAAAGCGACTTTCATATAGACTGGTACATCTCGATCCCGCTTCTATTTTGTGTCATAATCCTGTTGAGCCTGCTTTCTTACTACCATTTCGAGAAGCCTATGAACAAACTCGTTAAAACATTATTAAACAAACAATCGATGAGGCAACCGGTTAAGCATGAAGAGAAAGCCTAAGAAAATAACCGTATCAGCCTAAAATTGATTATCTTTGCGAACTCAAAACAAGTCGCTTGGAGCGACTATATAACAGATTGATAATAAAAAATACGATAATAATATGGCATTACAATGTGGCATTGTGGGACTTCCGAACGTAGGAAAGTCTACCCTTTTCAATTGTCTATCCAACGCGAAGGCACAATCAGCGAACTTTCCGTTCTGTACGATCGAACCGAATGTAGGCGTGATCACCGTACCCGACGAGCGACTGAATAAACTAGCGGAAATCGAACATCCGCAGCGAGTGATCCCCACCACCGTAGAGATCGTGGATATCGCCGGATTGGTGAAAGGGGCGAGTAAAGGCGAGGGATTAGGCAATAAGTTCTTGGCTAATATCCGTGAGACAGACGCTATCTTGCACGTATTGCGTTGCTTCGACGACGATAATATCGTGCACGTGGACGGACGTGTAGACCCGGTCCGTGATAAGGAGATCATTGACTATGAGCTTCAGATCAAGGATTTGGAAACGATAGACAGCCGTATCGCCAAGGTGCAGAAACAAGCGCAAACCGGAGGTGATAAGCAAGCCAAGATCGCTTACGAGGTACTTTGTAAATACAAAGAGGCTTTAGAACAAGGAAAAAGCGCACGTACCGTTTCTTTTGATACGAAAGACGAGGAACGCATTGCCCACGATTTATTCTTGCTGACGGATAAACCTGTCATGTATGTTTGTAACGTGGATGAGGCTAGCGCCGTAAACGGCAATAAATATGTAGATGCCGTACGCGAGGCGGTTAAAGACGAGGATGCCCAGATTCTAGTAGTCGCCGCTAAGATCGAGAGCGAGATCGCTGAGTTCGATACCTATGAGGAACGCCAGATGTTCTTACAAGAGATCGGATTGGAAGAGTCTGGCGTAAGCCGTTTGATTAAATCGGCTTATAAATTATTGAATCTGCAAACCTTCTTGACCGCCGGACCGGACGAATGTCGTGCGTGGACGTTCCATAAAGGCTGGAAAGCTCCTCAATGCGCCGGTGTTATCCATACGGACTTCGAAAAAGGATTTATCCGCGCCGAGGTGATCAAGTACGAGGATTATATCGCTTATGGCTCCGAGGCTGCTGTTAAAGAGGCCGGAAAGATGAGCGTTGAAGGTAAGGAATATGTTGTGCAAGATGGAGATATCATGCATTTCCGTTTCAATGTATAAGGAGTAATCGAAATAAATTATATCTTTGAAACCGGGTAAAATTAGCTTTACGCTATTTTACCCGGTTTTCTTATATCCTTTAAATCTATATGTATATGAAACGTTTTCTCAATTCTGTACTTTGTATGTGTATCGCCGTTTTTTGTACGCATGCCCAAAAAAAGAATGTGACTAGTGTGCTGGAAGTGATGGACATTACGACCGGGCAACGTTCCGTTGTCAAGGAATTCCCTTTTTTAATCGAGGCACCTAACTGGACTCCGGATGGTAATTGGCTTGTATATAATAGTGGAGGAAAATTATATAAGCTCTCTCTGGAATCTCCGGGAGAGCCGCGATTAATCAATAGCGACTACGCGACCCGTTGCAACAACGACCATATGATCTCCGCAGATGGGAAGCAAATAGCGATCAGTAACGGAACAAAAGAAGATGGCCGGTCGCGTGTCTATACCCTGCCTTTCGAAGGAGGTGTTCCCCGGTTGATTACCCCACTCGGTCCTAGCTACCTACACGGATGGAGCCCCGACGGGAAACAACTCGCTTATTGCGCCGAGAGAAACGGTAATTTTGATGTTTACGTCATTCCTGCCCTAGGCGGAGAAGAAAAACGTCTTACGACAGCCGAAGGTTTGGACGATGGCCCCGAATACTCCCCTTGCGGACAATATATCTGGTTCAACTCCGTACGTACCGGGCTTATGCAAATCTGGCGCATGAAGGCGGATGGTTCCGAACAAACCCAGATGACATTCGATGAGACCCGAAATTCTTGGTTTCCCCACATCTCTCCGGATGGAAAACAAATCGTTTTCATCACCTATACAAAAGGTGATCTGGAACCCGGACAACACCTCGCCAATAAAAACGTAGAGTTACGCCTTATGCCGGCCGAGGGCGGAGAACCTAAGACTTTAGTCAAACTATTCGGCGGGCAAGGTACGATAAACGTAAACTCTTGGGCACCCGATAGCAAGCGATTCGCTTTCGTCAGTTACCGGTTAAATTGACTCGTTCCCGTCTCTCCTGTATTCGGAAGGAATAACCCCTGTCTGCTTAATAAACGCACGACGGAACGTACTGATAGAATGGAAGCCCGAACGTTCGGCTATCTCTTGTATACTGGCCAGAGGTTCGGCTTCCAATAAACGTTTGCTTTCCTCTACCCTGAAATGGTTTACGTAATCCGAGAAGGAACAACCTAATTCTTTATTAAACAATTGGGATAGATAAGAGCGGCTCATCGGGAAGATCCGCTGTAAATCCGTTAAGCGTAAATCTTCCCGTAGATAGGGCTTTTCACGTTCAAACCACGCCTGTACTTCCTCAACATACCTTTGGCGTATGATGCCTTTCTGTTCCTCACTACCTTGATCATCATCCGTATCCTCCTCCAAATCGGGTAATCCCCATCCGCTCTCGAATGTGTGATCCAAATGGATAACCTTTAGGAACAAGGCCTTATAAAAGAAATAGTACCATAAAACCAATAAAAACGTTTTGTCGATTACATATAGGCTAACCCGATCCGTAAACAACAATACCAAATAAAAAATATACATAGAAGAAAGGATCAGCATGGTCTTTTTCAACCAGTCCAGATCATAATCTTCCGGGTCCGATACATTTTCCCTTAAATACACCTTAAATCCCTCACTATAGCGCAAGATCAGATAAATAGGAACGATCATATACAGAAGCGTGAAAAATAAAATCAAAAGCCTTATAACCACATCCAGATTCAAGGTATCGAATACCTCGCCAAAAGAGTTATAACGATGAATATTTCCACCGGATAGCCGGTAAATCAAAAAAGAAATACCCAATACCCATATCGGACTGGTAAAAATAAAGAAACGGCGAACGGTCATATAGCAAGGTCGTAACACTTCTATCACGTAACAAGCTAATGTAGCTACCACAATACATCCCATAATCAGCACATCCGGATGAAATATCTCTTTTGAATCCTCTAAATACAGGTTAACCGATACTCGTACCGCCGCTAAAAACGCCCATAATAACATACTCCACCCCAAAATCTGTTTTGCCCTATTCTCACGGGCCCGTAGTAGCAGGGTAATACCACCAAAAACACAAAAGCCTAATATCTGTAAGCTTAGTAGAAACTGAATTTTATCCAACATAATAACACTACCTCCTATCTATTAAACAATACGCCCCCCCGAATGTTCTTTTTGACCCCTCAGTTAACAATATGAACGCCTTAGACAATTTGAACGATCTAATTTTATACGATTTCACCGACGTTTTAGACCGTAAGCACCTCCCTTTCCCCTTAACCACCCGATATTTGCATCCAGAAGTTTCACACAAAAATAAGTAAAATAATGAGAAATTTAGTACTCTTTACCAGTATGATTTTAAGCTTTTGGGGTTGCTCCAACGACAAAGACTTCGGAGGTCTTGAGAATATCGGCTGGAATGAAAAGCCACTCCAAATAACGACTCGTATCCTAACTACAAAATCCACCAATTTTATACAAGAATTTAAAGAAGGCTCTATGCTCGGACTACAAATCACGTCCGGTACAGTCGACGATTTATACAATGGCATATCCACTTATAAAAACGTAAGCGTAAAAGCTTATAGAGTGAATGGAAAAATCCGGTGGCAACAGAGTCCGGAAGTGATCCTTGACTCTAATGAAGCTACGATATACGCATATTATCCATATCAAGAAGATATAAATTTTAACGCCCGTCAGATACCTGTTAAACTGGCCCCGAACGCATTGGAGACCGATGATTATATGTATGGAACCCATGCGATCGGACAAAAAGCGGTCAACAGTACCTCGCCACTTGTATTACTCAGCATGAATCATGCCCTATCGCTTATATCTTTCCAGCTGAACCTAAGCAAAGGCAAGACAGGTGCCTTTATTATAAGTTCCGTTCAAGTAGGAAATAAGCCCGGTGGAACAACTTTAGTCAGCGAAGGAACCCTCGATATCACGACGGGCGATATCATCGGTTCTACCGCCCGTAGCACGTCCGCATCCACGGTATTATCCTTGACGAATCCGGTTACCCTCATCAACGAGAAATATTGTGATCCTATGCGGCTCATGGTAATTCCACCTTCCGGCACGATCGGAACCGGAGACGTGGAGACCTTATTCACGATCAACGGAGAAACCTACAAATTTGACATACCCGCTAACACCCAATGGGAAAAAGGGAAAAAATATTTATATAAGCTAAGCTTTAACGGAAGGTCGTTACAATTGCGAGACGTCTCTATCACAGACTGGTTACCGGGTAACGACGAAGGATTGATTGGCAATATCATGTAAGTTTTTTATGTTTAAGAGAAACAACGGGTCTCGTCCAAATACCCTTTTACATTCAAGGGCTATCATTCCCTCTCAACTTATCGCCAAAAACACTCTTCTATTTGACTATTACAAGGACGAGACCCGTTTAATAATAACTTTATATCTCTTGGATATATTGATTATTATAGTATACAATAAAGCAGGTTACTTTGCGTATTAAGAGGATAAAACAATCGTTACTATATAATATATAAAAATATCATTTTATAACAGGAATAATAATTAATAGTAATAGAATAATAAACTATATTGGCTCAAATGTTTATTGTTTGAAAGGTTCCATTAAAACATTAGACAAAATGAACAAATTATTATTAATTACGATCTTGTTAATCATCTTTACCGGATGTCATGAAAATCAACAGTGGATGTCCAAAGAGAAATCAATCGCACGAAAGTCGGTTCTTGAAATGACCACCCGGTCCTATACGGCAGGTTCTTCAGTATTCACCGAAATTCTGCCCGAAGGATCCGAAATAGGATTATTTATAACCTATGGTAATCAAGACAGTTTATATAAAGGCGCATCTCTTTATAAAAACGTAAAATCAAAGGCTGTAGGCTCATCAAAAGGTTCTTTAAAATGGAAACAAACACCGCAGGTATTCCTCAGATCTAATCGACCAGTCATGATCTACGCTTACTCACCTTATAAAGTACAAATACCGTTAGATCCCACTTCCATACCGATCAAAATATCCCCAATCGCGGCGGAAACCCCCTTTTATAAATATGGGAGGCTCTCGCAAGGTCAAAAAGAGGTTAACCGTAAATCTCCGCTCGCGAAACTCTCCATGAATTACGCGTTATCACTTCTCTCTTTCGAAATATATCAAGATTCGAACATTAACGGGCTATTCAAGCTAACCTCCATACAGATCGGTAACCGTGCGGGAGGTAATACCTTGCAGTATACCGGCACAATGGATATTGTAACCGGAAATATCAAAGGAATTCCCGGGGCACACAAGGCCACTTTACTTACAATAGATCCATCCGTAACTTTACGACACGCGAAAGCGGAGGAGCAAAATATCCGTATAGTCCCTACCTACTCCCCTATCCGGGAAAAAGAAGTTGAGGCGATCTTTACGATCAATGGGAAGACTTACAAATACATCATTCCGGAAGGCACCTGTTGGAATAAAGGATATAAATACTCATACAAATTCTACTTCGATGGTAAGGAGATTAAGTTTCACGACTTAGTTGCCTGCATTTGGATACCTAAGTTGAATAAAAAATAATTCTTTTTTTGCCTATTTTTGTAACAAACAAATCCCTTATCCCGTCTTCTTTGTGAAAGCCCCCACTCTAAGGCGCACGGACGAAGGGCGATCCAAAAACATAGTATTAACGAAAAAGTCAATTACAATGAAAAGATTACTAGTGTTACTGGCCATCCTCCTTATCAGCCAAGTAGGATACGGGCAGCAGAAGATGGATCAATTATTCAATGCTTTCCGGGGTGAAAGCGATGTTACTTCCGTAAATATCGGAAACATAACGATGAAGCTAGCCAGCCTGTTCACCGAGACAATGGGAGTAAACGGTATAGAGATCCTTGAATTTGATAATTGTGCCCAAGAGGTGAAAGACCGACTGTCTACCGCCATACGGAACCTGAGAGATCCTGATTATGAGACGATGGTCACGGCAAATGAAAGGGACAGTCGCACGAAAGTTCTTGTCAAAATAAAAGAGGATATGATCCGTGAACTGGTCATATTCACGACAGGAAGCGACAATGCGTTAATCCGTATCAAAGGAAAGATCAGCCCGTCCGATCTAGACCGGGTAATCAATGAGCACAAAACTGGAAATTATTAAGGGCGATACTGATGGACGTTGATGTTTTTAAACAACGGTTCCTACCCTTTCATCCTAAACTCTATCGGATCGCTTATGCCTTATTAGACAATAAAGCGGATGCGGAAGACATACTTCAAGATGCCTATTGCAAATTATGGAATAAAAGGGATGAGCTGGGAGATATCCAGAATCCGGAAGCATTTTCCATAACATTGGTCAAGAATCTTTGTCTGGATTTCCTGCGCTCGCCCAAAGCAAGCCGAAGAGACAACGAAGAGGCATTGGAGACCGTTCTATTAACGACCGACTCCTCGCCGGAAAAGGAATTGGAAGAAAAAGAGGATATCCGGCGTATACAAGAACTGATAGAACAGCTCCCCGAGAACCAGAGGCAGGTAATCCGCCTGCGTGGTATTGAGGATTGTTCCTATGAGGACATTGAACAGATTACAGGGCTTAGCTCCTCTAATATAAGAACATTACTTTCCCGGGCACGCAAATTGATCCGGGAGAAACTAGAAAAAGCAAGTTGTCATGGATGATAAAAAGATAGATGAACTAATAAACAAGGCACTCCAAGAGGATTTAGCCTTACCGGAGGGACTTTCCGAAAGGCTGGAACGACAAATCGACTTCCTAGCCCAAGAAGAGGTATCTCCCCGAGTATCACGAAGACGTTCCTTCTATTGGATAAGCGGAATCGCCGCCGCTATTCTCGGCGCCCTATTCCTAATCTTCACGGAGACAAATCGTCCGGCTCCCGTTATGGCCGATACCTTTACCGATCCTGAAGAGGCAGCTGTCGTAGCCCAAAATGCCTTGGCGTTCATGTCTAGGAATTTAAACAAAGGTCTCGGGCAGGTCAATGAAGCCGGTCAAGAGATCACAAAAATAAACAAGATCGTAAATAAACATTTAAATGATTAATACAATGAGACTCAAATATCTATATACAATACTGCTTCTCTGTTGCGTGAATATCTGTTTTGCCCAGAACAAGCTTTTCGACAAATATGCGGATATGGATGATGTTACTTCCGTATATATCTCCAAGAAGATGTTTCAGATGATGCCGGTCATGGAAACCGCCGGACTCAACCTTGCCAACCTGAAAGGGAAAATAGAATCCCTGCAAATACTCACCACCCAAAAAGCGGATTTAAGGGAACGAATGCGAGGGGAGTTCAAAGCCTTGATCGGAAAGGATCATGAGGAACTCATGCGAGTAAAAGACGGAAAGACCAAAGCCAATTTCTACGTCAAGCAACAAGGAGAACTGATACAGGAGTTGATCATGATAGCCGACATGGACGACGGGGGCTTCAGCGTCATGCAATTGTTAGGGCGTTTTACGCTCCAAGATGTGCAGGAAATTACCAGTGAGATCAACAAATAATAGGATAATTTCGTGAAAACCATCGGCTTTTTATAGTATCTTCACCACCATAAGTTAAACAAAAATCATATGCGTATGAAAAGATTCATTTTTACAGGGATAATCATCCTGTTTGTAATGGCTGGATGTGGAGGCGGCCATTCATCGACCGATGGTCTTATAACCGTGGATGTAAACGATAGTTATTCAACCAAAAAAGAGTTGGTCCTTCAAGACTTCATGGATGTGGAGTATATTCCGCTGGAAACAAACGATGAGTTTATCAATCGGGCATGCGTGCAGGCGGTTGGCGAGAAATACATAATCGTGACAAACTTTTACGATGATGGCAATATTTTCGTATATGGGCGGAACGGAAAAGCTATTCGCAAAATAAATCGCAAGGGACAAGGTGGAGAAGAATACGTGTCTATGAGATCGGTTTCGTTAGATGAAGAAAACGAAGAGATTTTCGTAAATGATTTTCATGCGAAAAAGATAAGGGTTTATGATTTGGAAGGAAATTTCAAACGAAGTCTGAATCAAAGAAGCGAGAAAAGTTCGTTTTACGTGGAAATGCTTGATTATGACAAGAACAACTTGATTTGCTATGATAAGTTTAATTTTGAGGTACCGTTCTTGCTTGTGTCGAAGCAAGATGGAAGTATAACGAAAGAAATCACGGTTCCATATAAAGAGAAGCAATTATTCCATATCGTTGAAAGACTTTATGATAAAGGAGAAACAAGAGCAGCTGGACCAGGTCCGTATAACAGTATAATTCCTTTTAAGGGTAATTGGATTCTATTTGAGGCCTCTGCAGATACGGTCTATACCTTAATGCCTGATTACAGTTTGCGCCCGCTTATCGCACGAACACCCCCTATCCACACCATGGATCCGGGCGTTTTCGTCGTCTTAAGATTGATTTCCGATCGTTATTATTTCATGGAAAGCGTAACGAATATATATGATTTTAACACAGGAGAAGGTTTCCCGAGAAAGTACTTCGCATACGATACGCAAGAAAAGAAATTTTTCAACTATATCACATACAACGATGATTATTCTTATAAGAAAGAAATCTATATGGTGACATTTCCTCCCATCAATTCAAAAGGCGAATTGTGTTCTACCATCAATGCTTCCGATCTTTGCCAGGACTATAAAAGGGGAAAGCTGAAAGGCAAACTAAAAGAGGTAGCCGCGACATTGGAAGAGGATGACAACCGGGTGGTAGTGTTGGTGAGACCTAAAAAGTAAACGATTACCAATCATCGGTAATACGATCAAGCGGATTATTTCCCCGTAATAATCCGCTTAATCTCACTCAGTTTGTTCAAGGCTTCCAAGGGGGTAAGATTATTCACGTCCAAGTTCTTGATCTCATCCCGTACTTGGCTCAACACCGGATCATCCAACTGGAAGAAACTCAGCTGATACCCCTCGGCGGCAGAGGCGATCGCTTTTACAGGCTTACCCGTAATACCCTCCTGACGATTCTCGGACTCCAACTGCTTCAAGATCTCATTCGAACGCTTCACGATGCTCTTGGGCATACCGGCCATTTTCGCCACGTGGATACCAAAGCTATGCTCGCTTCCTCCCGGTATCAACTTACGCAAGAATATCACCTTATTCCCTACTTCCTTGACCGATACGTTATAATTCTTGATCCGCTTAAAGGCACGCTCCATCTCGTTCAGCTCGTGGTAATGGGTAGCGAACAGCGTCTTCGCCTTTGCGTTAGGGTGCTCATGGATATATTCCACGATCGCCCAAGCGATCGATATACCATCGTAGGTACTGGTACCCCGGCCTAACTCGTCGAACAGTACCAAGCTTCGCGAAGTCATATTATTCAATATATCGGAGGCCTCATTCATCTCTACCATAAAAGTAGACTCACCCACCGAGATATTATCCGAGGCGCCTACACGGGTAAATATCTTATCCACGATACCGATATGGGCGCTCTCGGCCGGAACGAAGCAACCGATTTGCGCCATGAGCGTAATCAAGGCTGTCTGACGCAATAAGGCGGACTTACCGGCCATATTCGGACCCGTGATAATGATGATCTGTTGTTTCTCGTCATCCAGATAGACATCATTGGCGATATAAGGTTCTCCCAAGGGCAGTTGTTTCTCGATTACCGGGTGGCGACCTCCCTTTATGTCGATCTTGTCGGAATCACTCACGACCGGACGGATATACTTATTCGCCTCCGCGGCCTTAGCGAAAGATAAAAGGCAATCGATACGCCCGATCAAGTTCGCGTTCATCTGGATAGGCGGAATATACTCCGTCAAGGCCAATACCAGCTCATTGAAAAGGCGAGTCTCCAAAGCAAGGATCTTTTCTTCCGCCCCTAATATCTTCTCCTCGTATTCCTTCAACTCCTCGGTAATATAGCGCTCGGCGTTCACCAAGGTCTGTTTACGGATCCAATTCGCCGGGACTTTATCCTTATGGGTATTACGTACCTCTATGTAATAACCAAAGACGTTGTTGAAAGCGATCTTCAAGCTTGGGATACCCGTCAATTCGATCTCACGCTGCTGTACCTTCAACAAATAATCCTTGCCGGAATAAGCGATGGCACGCAAGTCATCCAATTCCTCGTTGACACCCTTCGCTATAATTCCCCCCTTATTGACCAACGAAGGGGGATCGTTATTAATCTCTTTCTCAATCCGGTCGCGGATCAAGGCGCAAACGTTCAACTGCTCCCCGATCCGGCATAAGCTAGGTTCCTCACTCGCCATACATGCCTCCTTGATCGGCTCGATCGCACGAAGCGCAACCTTTAGCTGAACCACCTCACGAGGAGATACACGACCGACAGCTACCTTGGAGATAATACGCTCCAAGTCGCCGATCTGCTCCAACTGCGTATCCAGCAACTCCTTTGTCTCCGGTTCACGGAAGAAATAATCCACGACCTCTTGGCGTTCTTGGATCGGTTTTACATCCTTTAGCGGGAATAGTATCCATCGGCGAAGCATACGAGAGCCCATCGGCGAGATCGTCTTATCGATCACGTCCAACAAGCTTGTTCCCTCATCGTTCATCGTACCCACCAGTTCCAAGCTGCGTACCGTAAACTTATCCAAGCGGACGTATCGATCCTCCTCGATACGGGATAAAGCGGTGATATGGGAAATATGCGTGTGCTGGGTCTGGTCCAGATAATACAGAATCGCCCCGGAAGCGATAATACCTAATTTCAAGTGTTGTACGCCAAAACCCTTCAAGTTCTTCGTCTCGAAATGCTTCAACAGGCGATCCTCGGCGGCCGAGGTCGTAAAGATCCAATCATCCAGCTCAAAGATAAAGAAACGAGGACCGAAAGCCTCCTCGAAACGCTTCTTGTTTCCCCGTTCGATCAACACTTCCTTCGGGGAAAAATTATTGAGTAATTTGTCGATATAGTCAATAGAACCCTCCGCCGTCATGAACTCGCCGGTAGAGATATCCAAGAAAGAGATACCACATACCTCCTTGGCGAAATGGATAGAGGCCAAGAAATTATTCTCTTTATGATTCAGTATATTATCATTGATAGAAACACCGGGAGTCACCAATTCCGTAATTCCCCGCTTCACCAATTTCTTAGTCAATTTAGGGTCTTCCAGCTGATCACAAATAGCCACACGCTTACCGGCCCGCACCAATTTCGGCAGATAAGAATCCAAGGCATGATGTGGAAATCCCGCCATCTCAACATGCTGCCCTACGCCATTCGCACGTTTGGTCTGTACGATACCCAGTATTTCCGCGCCAATCACGGCGTCCTCGCCATACATCTCGTAAAAGTCTCCAACCCGGAATAAAAGGATAGCGTCCGGATGTTTCGCTTTTATATCGAAATACTGCTTCATCAAAGGGGTTTCCACAACTTTTGCCACGATAGTAATCTTTTTATGCGTTTACCAATAGATTACGCGAAGGTACTATTTTTCTTTCATAAAAATAATCTACCTTTACTTGCAAATCCTTATACTAAGATAGTATCATGACAATAAGTAGGCTGCGAACGATCGGTAAATTACATGGATATTTCTTTAGGAGCACAATCACGCTGACGCTCCTCTTCCAAGGTATCTGCACTTTTCTCGCCATGGGAAATCAATGGATGACTCCCGGAAGCTCCAACACGGAAGGTCTCTCCATCATATGTACCCCTTTTGGATTAATCATGGATTTGCTATACAAAGAGTTGGCTCATAAAGACACCTATTATTTTTACTACAACCAAGGGATTCGAAAAACAAACCTTTGGATCTCTGCCCTATGTGGGTGGTTTTGCTTATTCACCGTAACCTTTTATATAATCCACCTATGCGCAACTGTTTAGAGGTCGATAGCATAATGAAGTCTTTCGGGGAGAAGACCGTACTGACCGATATTTACCTCCGTTGTGAGCCGGGAGAGATCATCGCCTTATTCGGCTGGAACGGATGCGGGAAATCAACGCTCCTCCATATCATATTCGGTACCCTAGCATGCGAACGAAAATTCATTCGCATCAATGGAAAGGTACAAAATAAGCCGGCTTATCGCTCCGGACTTATCGCCTACCTTCCCCAACACGATTTCCTGCCCGGCAATCTATCCGTTAAAAAGGTAGCTCACCTATATCTATCGCAAGAAGACGAGCATCTATTTTTCGATGATCCTTGTCTCGAATACTTACGAGAGACAAAAATAAACGAGTTATCCGGAGGAGAGTTACGCTATCTGGAGATCAAGCTAATCCTATGTTGCCCGGCAATGTACATTTTATTAGATGAGCCGTTCAACGGCCTTTCTCCCATCGCATGCGAGGCTATACGCAAACAAATCCATACAGTCTCACAAAGTAAGGGTATCATCCTGACCGACCATAATTTCAGGGAAGTTCATAAGATAGCGAATCGCATTTGCTTATTAGACCAAGGATACCTACGGGAGATACAGGATAAAAATGAGTTAAGACCTTATGGTTATCTAAAATTTTAGGTGATACCATTTTCCAAAGAAGGTATACTTACTTTACCAAGTAATATATACTGCGTTGGCCAAGTAAGTATATCTTCTCCGGAAAAGTAAGTACTACTCCTATCTCTTTTTAAAATACAACGGCCATAAATCCTGTATACGATTCGCTATATGATACGCTAATACCGGAGGAACCGCATTGCCGATCACCTTATAAGCACCCGAGGCAGTCAGTTCAAAACGGGTATGCTCCTTCTTGCGCAACACAAAAGGATAATCCGGCGGAAACGTCTGTATCAAAGCACATTCTCGAGGAGTTAAGCGACGTTCTTGTAAACCGGCGTCTAATTCTTCCATAATAACGCCCCCATGCTCCCGGGATAAACGACGGTATTCTATATTTCCATGATGCTCGGAACGAATCGTCGGGCCAATATGATCCAACGCGATCTCCTTTTGACCTTGACAATGAGCTCCCATATATTTCGCCTGTGAATAATACCGCTGGGACAGATCGTCTGTCCTATCCGGTTCCTCCAATCCTACAAATACATCCCGACAAACTACCGGCGGCAATAGTTTCTTATCTTCCACGGTGCAAGCATGTGTCGGACTCGGATAAGGATCGTAAGCTTTGGGTATCTTCTCCTCTTGAAGCGCTCTTAAAGCCTTAACCTTTAACGCGGACTTACGTATCCCGATAAAAATCACACGCTCTCTAGACTCCGGAACCCCATAATTGCCCGCATGTAAAACTTGAGGATCTAAAACAATATATCCATCCCCAGCCGCATGGGCGAAGTCTCTCTGAATAATACTTTTCACGTCTCCCAGATTCACCAGTCCCTTCACGTTCTCCGCAATAAATATCTTGGGGCTCGTAATATCGATCACCTGCTTCATCCAATAGTAAAGTTTACCCCTCGTCTCTTCCGAGGCCTCATCGTCCTCACGCAATTTCCCGATATGATCCTTATTCGACTCAAATCCCAAACGTTTACCAGAGACACTGAAATCCTGGCAAGGAAAACCTCCCGTGACGACATCTATATTTTTAGGGAAGACTTTTTTCCCCGCTCGATGCTCTTTCACCAAGTCTACGATACTCTTTGTGTTATAAACGTTTTTATCATATCCGAATCGATCCATATATTGAAGCCAAGCGGTTTGTGCCTCTTTCAATATATCATTCGCAAAGACCGTTCGAAAACGATTCCTCTGTAAACGAACCCAGTGTTCATCGATAACCTCTTGAACCCACGAACTTTGAGGAGATATAGATTTACGATGACATATAAAATCCCCCTCGAATCCTAAATCCATGCCCCCACATCCAGAGAACAGGGACAAGACCCGTAGTTCATTTGATGTATCAACCTCCTTTTCACTCATTTTCATATTCGATCCTTACTATAAGATATGCTTAAAGAACCACAAATTTACGAAGAATTTCAATCATATTCCCCCGGCGCAAGACCTGTAACTTGCCGGATTATTTCAGGCTCGATACCTAAAGCGTTCATTTTTCGGTCATTCGCTTTATTATTCTCTTCTCGGCCCTCAGCCAATCCCTCGATGCGTCCTTCCAGTTTCGCAGAGTCAAGCACGTCATTTTGGATCATGATAGCGCTCAAGTGTTCATCATAGGCATTACGCTCAGAGGGAGTCATGGAATAGTATCTCAATTTCTCATGCGCCTCACCCAGTCCGGGAGCCGTGGTGTCGGGACGGATCGTACCATCCTTCAAGTAATTGATGTCCACACGGTTGAACTTATCATCGGCTGATAGTTGGTTTCCCTCACTCTCCAATAGCTCCACGATCGTGATTTTTTCCCCGAGGAATACGGTGAGAAATCCCTCAAGCACATCGAAATTAGCTTTCTGACGAAGCAGACGTTTAATAGCCCAATCGAAACGGATATACCAGTCTTGCATCTCTTTCATAAACTCTTGTTCCTTTTTTGTTTTCATAGTCAATTTGATTTTGATTCGGTATCCACTATTGGATGATCTGTCAAAGATAGTTCTTAATCATGAAAGAGACAATATCGCAAACAAAAAAATTATTTAAGTCCATATCGAGTTAACACCATGACCACCACGACGATGAGATAAAATAAACAACGTTACGCACCTTCTCGTAAATTTATATTAATTCTATCACCATACAAGCAAAAGCCATACAAACTTCCAGAATTATGCTCCATGCTCTTAAAAGCAATATTTTTTGCAAATAGATTAAATTAAAAAAAATAACTTAGTCCAATAAATCCTGTATGTAACAATCTCTTTTTACTAGGAAGATGTTTGTTAAAAGCATCATTTTCAATAGTTATATTCCGCCTCCCACTATAAATATCAAATGTAGAAATATTATAACCAAACAATAATGCTATATTATCTATATTTACTGATATATATGATTTACAATTGTAAAACAAAATTGATCCATTTTTATTTCTCATAGTTTTATACTTATGAGGAATAGGTTCAAAGTTTTTTACATTAACATAGGCAAATTCTAATTTTTCATTAGGCATAATATTGAGTAAAATACCCGGTTCGGCTACAAATGAAATCCCATCAAATATAAAAAATTGAAATCGTATAGCAGGATGAAAAAGCAAATTGGATACTTCTTTTCTTTCATTTATACGCCATTGATAATTAGTATTACTAACTAAATCATAATGAAGATTATCTACAATTTCTTTGACAAATTGCATTCCTAAAACAATCCCTACATTTTTATGAAACATATAAGAATAGGAAGGATCAAATTCAAATGCAAGATAAGAATTCAAACCTAATGTGATTTGAAGCTCATGCCTCAAAATTTTATTTTCTTGTTGAGCATAACATATTACAGGGAGCATAAAAGCTAATGCTACAATCAATCTACTAAAATATCTATTTTTCATTAAAATACAAATCCTATTCCAAAAGATATGGAATGTCTATTATTATGACCAATCTTTGTATCAGAAATTATTTCTGGTTCATAAAAAGTTATTATTTCATATCGAATGGACTGCAAATGATATCCTAACATAAAATTAACCCCAAAATGTTTTAGAAAATTAATTTCATACCCTAATCCAGAATTAAATAAAATTCCAGCATTAGATATTTCAGTTCCAATACCATATCCAAACTTAGTATAAATATATGGTTTTCTTGTTGATTTAAAAGGATAATAATCCACCTTCATGAAAATTGGAAAAACAGTATAGGAAGGATCATATAACTTTTCTACGCCAATTCCAGCTCCTGCAGATAGGTGCTTATTTATATCATACATTCCACTTATATTAATATCAAAACCATTCAAACCTGAGTTAATTTCCCAAAGATCTCCATTTTCTAAAAAACCATATAAATAACTATAATCTACATGTATATTAAATTTATCTTGCCCTTTTATTAATATTGTCTTAAAAGTAATAATCAAAATAAAAATAACTTTTATACCAATTCTCATATCGAAGATCTTTTTAATTAATTTACAAAAAATATATTCAAACATATAATATTATAGAAGCCCCACTTAACTTTTTATTTAAGTTAAGTGAGGCAATTATATTATTATTTATATCAAATTCATCTACTTTAAATTCATTGTAGAAATTACTTCACTTGTTCTCTTTTTAATTCTCATTCCTTGCCAATATGGATTAAATTTTGCAGCTACAAATACATCTCCATTAGCTAAAGTTGGATAAGCTAACTTTGACGAATTCTTGACAACATCAAGCAATACATTAGCATAACTTGAGACAGATTGAGGAAAACTTGAAAGATTTAAAGATATCATAAATTTAACTTGTGAAGCAAATATATGCGTATAAGATTCTACGCCAACATTTCTCACTTCTTGATTACGAAAAAAGGTGAAAATATGAGTACGACTTATTACAAGAACCGCTTCTGCACGTTCCCAGTCGGATTGATTTTGCGAAGACAAAGATTTTAGCCAATCAAAAGCTGGTTTAGCACCTATTGTTAACACTTTATCAAAATTAGTTGCATCAAAATCTGGAATAACCATAGTTTTTAAATTGACTTTATGCATAGTTCCTGGTACATCCATATATTGCACTGGAGAAACGGATCTGGATAGATTATTCATTGCCTTCATAGAATTACTGTAATTATCTGGAATTTTCGTAACCAATACTACATTATTCCATCCAACTCGTAACTCATCAGAAGCAGTTTTACTCCAACCAATCCAATTTTTCTTATCTGTCCAGCCCTGTACCCCTATTTCAGCATAAGTAACATAATTATAAAAATAGAATGAACCTTTAACACGGCGATTATCTGTATGTGGATAATATTTCGCAAATTCTTTAGTAGCACCGAACATGTTTTGGATAATTTTGCCTAACTTAGTTGTTCTATCGGCCGTAAACCAGTCCATTATTTCTATATTTGGATCAGTACCAGTAGAATGACCAGATTTAGTCATTAAGACTTCTGATGCACTGAGTTTTTTACCTTCATTTATTTCACCCTCTTCTTTATAAAATGTATCATATCTGTATATACCTTCAGCTATTTTATAAAGTTTATCTCCAACCAATTCTCCTTTTATCTCATTATCTTCTTTATATAGAGCATAAAATTCATTTTTTTTCCCTTCATCGAAATAGTAAGTACCATTAGGAGTTATTTTATAAATTTTATTTTCAACAATTATTTCACCATTTCTATTCAACAATTTAGCAAACTGAATATTGGGGACAAATTCGCTCATAAATTCCTTATAGTTCTCTTGCTCAAAAAGGGACTGACCTTTAGGAAGTAACTCTATTTCTGATAAATTTTTTAACGGTCTATTCTACCCGCTCAATCCCTGCGCCGATGGCTCTCAATTTCTCCACAAATTGAGAATATCCGCGCTCGATATGGTAAATTTCGGAGAT
>ENA-ORNB01000586-ORNB01000586.1-human-gut-metagenome-genome-assembly--contig:-NODE-586-length-36549-cov-4.965885_pt1 | contig 36549 bp, 36 predicted proteins | sample MGYA00242112_ERZ509016 | MGnify/ENA primary metagenome ERZ509016 (study PRJEB26280, sample SAMEA2338705) | human gut metagenome | biome: human gut; feature: human-associated habitat; material: faeces...
AAGAGATCCGCCGTTGGCACACAGCCCCTCCAAGTGAAGGAGGCCGCGGCTGGAAGCAGGTCGGTTATACCGATATGGTCCATCTGGACGGTACGGTGGAACGGCTGGTGACAAACAACGAGGACGACGTGGTCGATCCGTGGGAGGTTACCAATGGGGCGAAAGGGTATAACCGGACAGCCCGGCACATTGTGTACGTCGGCGGTGTAGACCGTGACGGGAAAACTCCCCGGGACACCCGGACTTCTGAACAAAGGGAAGCCCTGGAGGCTTACGTGAAGGATTTCCACCGCCGTTTTCCCCACGTGCGAATCGTTGGGCACAACGAGCTGGCGGCAAAGGCCTGTCCCAGCTTTAATGTACAAGAATGGCTTTTTAAAATAGGTATCAACAATAATTCAAATGTAAACGTATGAAAAGAATCAAGGGGATATTCATTTTGCTCATCGGCATGCTCGCAATGTCGATGTCGCTCATGGCACAAGACGTCGCGGCAGTGACGAATGGGGTGCCGGAAACAAACTACGAGGACCTTTTCGCTTCGCTGGCGGCTATCGTCGCCGGAGTACCGGTGATCGTCGAAGCGATTCGTGGCTTCTGGAAGTCGATGCCGGGATGGGTGTCTATGACGCTCAACTGGGTATTGGGCATCGGGGTATGCATGTTCGGATGGTGGCAGGATCTTGGCTTCCTGGCCGACCTCGACTGGCAGATTGCCCTGATGTATGGCATCGGTGCCGGTATCGCGGCAAGCGGGTTTGCTGAAACTGGTCTGATACAATGGCTGATCTCGCTCTTCGCCCGCAAGAAAAAGAAAGGGGCGTAGGCTATGGGATGGGACGCGCTTTTCGACTTCCTCGGTGCAGGGGGTGGATTGCTTATCCTGCTTCGGTGGCTTTCCGGTGTCCCTTGGCGGAGACTGGAGCTGAAAAAGGAACGAGAAGAGACGTACCGAGACTTGCTTGACGGGGATCTGGAACAGATAAAAGAATTGCGAAATGAGATATTCCAACTACAAGAACAGGTTCAGGCACAGGATCAGCGCATGGCGCTTATGGTGCGTTGCCCTTCTTATAATCGTTGCCCTGTCCGTCACCTCGTGCAGGACTACAAGCGAAAGTACTACTATCCACCGTCTGGACAGCCTCGCATGGGACAGAAGGGTCAGCGTTACCCCCGTGATAATCCCACCAAGCCAAGCAACACTCCGGATCCCGATGGACAGCCTCCGTAGGCTGCCTGTCGGGGCGATCTACACGAGCCGTCGAGGGAGAGCAACCGCATCAGCAAGGCGTATTTCCGATACGCTCTATATCGAGGCTAATTGTGATAGCCTGATAATGATCAACTATCAGCTACAAGAACGGCTGGATCGATTGCAACAACAGCAAGCACAGAACAATACGGTTCGTGAACCAGCCACCGCCACTTTTTGGGACAGGCTGAAAACCTTCTCGGCCGGTATGATGATAGGGATCATTTTAACAATCATAACAAAATTCATTTACAAACTATGGCAGAATCGAAAATAAGAAGTGTCGGCTTGGAAAAAGCCCTGTTTGGCGATGTGAACCCGGCAGGCGGAATGCCGACTGAGATGAAGCAGTTGGCCCGTACGCTGAAAGGTACCGCTTCATTCACAACCGAAGCTGACACGGTGACTAACTTCTACTGTGAGGAGGAGCCTACCGTACCGGTAGAGACCGTATCGTCGGAAACCGGATTGAAACAGATTAAGCTCAATTTTATGGAGTGGGATAACGATGTATTGGTGGCAACGCTTGGCGGTACGGTTCAAAAGAGTACATCTGTCACTGTAGATGGCAAACAGTACACCGTTGATAAATACAAAGCCCCACGAGAGGTGGTACAGATCGAAAAGGCAATGCGTGTCATCACCAAGTACAAAGTGGTGATCGATATCCCGCGTGCGAAGATCCTTGCCCGCTTCATCTGGAACTTGGCCGGTGACCAGATCGCCCAGATCGAAATCACGGCAACGGTGATGTCATCTGCCGGAGCGGATGACGGTGCTTATGAGATTTACAAACTTGGAGAACCGAACGAATGAGCCCGGTAGAAGCCAGGGCCGCCGACGCCCTTTTGGACCGGCGGCTCAAACTGAACCTCCCTGCCCCGTGGCTGCTCCGTATATTCGGGTGCAAGACAATCCCTCTCTGGGTGAAGCTGCCCACAGCAGGCAGCCTGATCCGCATGTCATCGCTCTTTGCCCGGATGGAAATCGACCTGCAGCACCTGCATGACGGCAACTTCGGCAGCGTTTTGGAACAGATTGCCAAGCACGGCGTCACCACCTCGCGGATCATTGCCTACGGCCTGCTCCGTGGTTCATGGTCGGCACGCCTATTGAACCGCCCGCTTGCCTGGTACATCCGCAGCCACATGCCGATGCTGGGATTGGCGGAATTGGCCAAGATCATCGTGCTGATGAGCACGAGCGAATCTTTTGTGAGCATTATCGCATCGGTCGCTTCGCTGAACCTGATGAAGCCGATGGAGGCGAGCCAGCCGACAGAGACCGGGAGTTAAAGGAGGAGTATGATCCTCCCCATAGCCCGTTCGGACAAATCTGCACCCTCGTGCAGCAGGGAGCATTCACGTATGATGAAATCATGAACCGTATCCCGTGGTGTGTCGTTTTGACCATGATCAGCGACCAGGGACGGATGCGGAAGAAAAAAGAAAGAGAAGAGGTACTCCAGAGCGAAGAGGAGGAGCTTGAGTTTTTCGGATTAAAGTAGTAAAAGAGACAAATGGCACAGACAGATCCCGTATATATCACCTTTGAATTTCGTGGCGACATCGATAAAGAGGTCAATAAAGTGACGCTCGGCATCAAGGGGCTGCGCGACGAAGCGGCAACGACCTATAAAAAGTTGATTGCCGACAGTTCGGCCGCCTACAACGCCATGAGCGCCGAGAGCCGCAAGCTCGCCACGACGATGCAGGAGAATATCAGCAGTCTGCGTTCGCTTTCCGCGATGCAGGAACAGCTGGACCGGGAGCTTGAGGCCGGGACCATAAGCCTTTCGGGGTATACGCAGGCAAAAGCAGCCTTGGCGCTGCAGGAGAGCAACCTAAGAGTGGCGATCAGTCAGGGGATGCAGCAGTTGCAACAGCAGATGGCCACCGAACAGGAGGCATCAGACAGCGTGGTCGCCCTGACACGCAAGCTGCAGCAACTGACCGAGGCCTATTCCCGACTTTCCAAAATGGACCGTGAAGGTTCGGCCGGAAAGGAAATTTTGGAACAGATCCAAAGCGTGGATAATGAACTGCAAACCGCCCAGACCCGCCTGTCGGCGTACAGCCGTACGGCCGGAACCGGTTTCAACAGCCTGCAGATGTCGATTCAGCAGGTGGCACGTGAGCTGCCCTCGCTCACCATGGGGGCGAACATGTTCTTTCTCGCCATTTCGAACAACCTGCCTATCCTGGTCGATAACATCAACATGGCTCGCCGGGAGTACCAGGCAGCCATCAAGGCCGGACAGCAGGCCACGCCGGTCTGGAAACAGCTGCTCGGCGGGATTGTCAGCTGGCAGACGGCCCTCGTCGTCGGTATCACATTGCTGACCGTTTATGGCAAAGAGATTACTGCCTGGACCAAAAGTCTGTTCGGCGCCCGGCAGTCGCTTGCCGATGCCTTGGAAACGCTCGAGGAGTTTCAGGAGTCGGTCGCCAAAACATCCTCCACGACGCTCACACAACTGCAGAGAATGTCTGCCGAATGGGAGAAACTGGGCGACAACATCCAGGCGAAAGAACAATACCTCCTAAAGAACCGCACTGCCTTCGAGCACTTAGGTGTCTCGATCGGCAAGGTGGCAGATGCCGAGAACCTGTTCAACCAAGGCAAGGAGGCGTTTGTCACCTCGGTGATGGCGCGTGCCCGTGCCTCCGCCGCGATGACGCTCGCCACCGAGAAATACAACGAAGCGATCCGCAAGCAGCTGGAGGTAGACCAAATGGCAGACACGCAGAGTTACGCCATACAGGGAGGCCAGTTCGGGCAGACCACCTATGTGTCGGGTGAGAACCTTTCGAAAAAGAAGGCTCAGGCAGAAGCAGACAGCCTCTTCGACGAAGCTCGCAAAATATTGGAAAGAGGACTGGAATACAGTGAAGAGGAGCGCAAATCCTTGGAAACTGCCAATCTGAAGACTATCCGCACCCTTGAGCAGGGAAGTGTGGGAGCGATCAAAGCATCCATCGCGGCAAAAGAAGCTGCCTTGGACAAACTGACCAACAAACAGGACTATGAAGCGGCCCTCAAGGAAATAGAGGCGGAAAAGAAGAAATTGGAAGCAATCATCGGCTCCACAGGAGGTAAAGTGGGCAAAGAACCGGCCCCGCTTGGATCGATTGCCTATTATAACGAATTGATCGCGAAGATGCAGAAGCTGCGCGATCTTGCCACGACCGACAAAGACCGTTCCGCCTTTGCCGAGCAGATCAAGGAATACGAAGAGAAGGTCGCGGAGATGGAGAACCAGATCATCATTTCCGGGAAAAAGATCGCCATGGAAACCCTGCAATCCTCACTCGAAGGGATCAAGGTCAACGTGCAATTTGACAACCGCAACGTGCTGGAAAAGGCGTTCGGTAAATTCGACACCAGCGACCTCGACCAGCTGCAGGAGAAGATCGACAAGGAGATCAACCGACCGGTCGAGAAGGCACGGGAGGGGATTGTCTTGCTGATCGAGCAGTGGAGTAAACTTTCGACAGCGAACCAAGCGAGCCTCTTAGCCGAAGAATGCTACAAGGTGGCAGACGGCATCTCAATGGCTGCTGACACTGCCGAGCTCTTCAACGAGGCGTTGGGAAGCTCCCTTGCCACTGTTGCCCAGCTCGTGGGCAGCGTCGGAGATATGGCAGGTGGGATCGGCCGTATCATGAGCGGCGACATCATCGGAGGAGCGTCGGGCATCATCGGCGGGATCACCGGGATTGTGGGCAGTTTTAAGAAAAGAGTCGAAGAGAACAAGAAGATATTGGCGGAATACCAACAGGACTTGGTTGAAACGGCGATGAAGGAGTTGGAGTATAACGCCATCCTGCGCGAACGGCTGCGCATCCAACAACAGATTGGCGAAACCTCTTTGGAATACTTTGGCCGTCAGTCTGTCGAGCTGAAGAACCAAGCCGGACAGATCGAGCGGGAATACAGACAGGTCTGGGAGAAGTTGCAGCAGGAACAGTATATCTCCGCTACGCACTACAAGCATGGCACCTGGTTCCGAAAGGCGAAGACCTGGAACGATTACGACTCATTGGCGGGCAAGACCTACGAGGAGATCGAATCGCTCTACACGCAGGACAAGCTGACCGATTCGGCAAAGGCACTCTTCGAACAACTGCAGAAACTGAAGGAGGAGGGTGAAGATGTGGCCGGCATGATCGACGATCTGAACGAAGAGATGAAAGAGGCTTTTACTGGCACCAACACCAATGCTATCGCCGATACCATCCTGCAGGGGTTTGCCGAGGGGAAACGATCCGCCAAGGACTTTGCCGACGACTTCCAGGAAATGCTGAACGATGCAGTGCTGCAGGGTGTGAAGATGAAAGCTCTCGAAGAACCGCTCCGTAAGTGGTACGAATCCTTTGCTACCGCTTCGCAGAATGGGTTGACAGCCGACAGTATTGCTTCGTTGAAAGCACAATATGATAAGATTATCGAGGATGCTGCCAAACAACTGGAAGATATGGAGAAGGTGACCGGCATTACCATCGGTGATGTGATCGACCGCACTTCTACGGCTAAAGGGACCGCTTCGATGAGCCAGGACAGTGCCGACGAACTGAACGGCAATTTTTATGCTCTCCTGATCTATGCCGACCGCACCAGTCAGGGGGTAACGAACATCCAGTCGCAGTTAGTCGAGGGGTTGTCGCTCCTGCAGCGCATTGCGAGCAACACCGACCGGCTGGAAGCTATTGAGAAAGATATACGTCAGACGCGCAGTACGCTGCAAAGCATCGAAAGCAGAGGATTAATCCTGAGAAAGCAATGATCAACAACATATACATAGACAATCTGAATGTGCTTGGCCGTTTCGGCTGCCGGATAACGCGGGGAGGCTATAATGACCTCCTCGCCTTCCCGGCAATGAAAGAGCCGGAAAAAAACGATTGGCCCGAAGAGGATGGCATCGAGGTGGATCTGAGCGACCCGAAGTTGCAATCGCGGGAGATTGCCATCTCTTTCCTTTCGGATAGCAATACGCAGGCTTCCGACTTGATCGCCTATCTCTCTGACAAGGGACTGCACACTTTTCGGGTGCCGTCATTGGGACGGGAATGGCAGTTGCGCCTCGCCGATCATCCCGGCAATCGGGTTTATCCATCGGCGACCTCTTTTACCTTGAAGTTTGTCGAGGATCTACCGGTGAGACCGACAGCCGGTGTGTGTGATCCGGGCGTATGGTTACCCGAAAGCCGCTACAAACTGGATGGTAAACCGATAGGCACATACGGCGTGTATGTCTATGAGAGCCGGAACGCCCTGCTCCGAAATCCGGCGGCAAAGGTGAACCTGCAGCGCAAGATTGCCTCCATTGACGGGCAAATCTACGATGCAGAGCACTTGGTCTTCCAGCCGAAAGAGGTCACTTTTAAATGCTTTTTAAAAGCTATTCGAAAAGATGCCTTTTGGCAGTGCTGGGATAGTTTTTTTGCCGACCTGATCGCTCCGGGCGAACGGAGGCTCTTTGTAGAGGAGATTGGCAAGTCTTATCCCTGCTACTACAAGAAGATGAGCAACTGCAAACTGCTTACGCTGGGCGAACCGATGGTGATGCAGTTTGATCTGACCTTGGTATTCACCTCGTTCAGACTCTTTGAAACCGATTATTTTTTGGCCACGGAAGATGACATATTCATTGTCACGGAAGACGGCCTGAACTTTATAGATATGAAATAGGCAATGACAGGACAGGAACAAAGAATAAAGATCAGCGAGCTGCCCACCTCGGTCAGTTTCTCAGGGCTGTGGACGTTGGGCTACCAGATCGTCGACGGCAAGAAAACGAGCGTAAAGGTTTCATTGGATGAGATCGAGAAGGCGTATGAGGATGCAGTTGCGGCAGCTTCGGCTGCAGGAAAAGCCGCTACCAATGCCCTTTCCGCAGCAGCCCGTGCTGACTCGGCAGCCAGTAAAGCCGAAGAGATAAACGTCGCTATTTCCGAAGCCGAAGGCAAGCGCATAGAAGCCGAGACCGCCCGCAAAGAAGCAGAAGCTGAACGTGCCCGGATAGAGAATTTACGCCAGGAAACGGAAAAATTTCGTGAAGCGAATGAGATCCAACGAATCGCCGACGAAAACACCCGAATCTCCAAAGAGAACGAACGGCACGCAGCCGAATCTCTCCGGATAGAAGAAGAGGCGAAACGATCCACCGCCGAGGCCGCCCGATCTGAGGCCGAACAGGCACGATTCACCGAAGAGACGAAACGAGCCGGCAACGAAGCAAAACGCATCGCCTCCGAAACCTTGCGTAACCAGTCCGAAACGAAACGCCAGGAAGCGGAAACCCTCCGTGACCAGGCAGAACTGGAACGTATTACCCAAGAGATCGACCGCGATACAGCTGAACAGGAGCGCATTTCCAAGGAAGAGGAACGAGTCCAAACGGAACAGGGACGGATTTCAGCCGAAACAATCCGTGCCGAAAAAGAAAAAGCCCGTATCGTCGAAGAACAACTTCGAGAAACATCGGAATCAACCCGCCAGGCAAACGAAACAAACCGTCAGGCACAGGAAGAACAACGGGAACAGATGACAACCCAGGTTATCCTTGATGCTGAACAGGCAACCGGCAAGGCCAACACAGCCGCCGACCGTGCCAATCGTGCAGCCGAAGCCGCCGAAGGAGCCATCAGTGGACTACAACCCGACTGGAACGTTACCGATCCTGTCAATAAGAACTACATCAAGAACAAACCGGAGATCCCGACGTTGGATATGGCACCGACTGCCGAGACATTGAGCTATGTCAATACCGACGGTACAACCATCAACTTTCGTATCGGCGACGAAGTGCGTGTAGCGGAAGATGGCGAATATGTATTCTACCGGCTTTATGATCTTGCCGGGGGAAAAGCCTCGTGGCAGGAATCCGGCAGCGGTACAGCCTTACCCGGTAATGTTTATCTGACCGGGGCCAATTATTACAATGAATCAGTACGAACGATAAAACAAGGATATTTAAGCAATGAGTAAGAAAGGTGCATTTATTTATCAACAGATCGAACTGACGACGGCTGAATGGGCCGATAACGTAACCGTCTACCCTGCATCAGTCTGGTTATTTGAACGTTTGGAAAACGGTAAATTCAACATGAAGCTGGCTGATGGCGTTCATACGTTTGCTCAGCTGCCGGCCGTCATGCAGGAGGTGAAGGTCACGGTTAAAACGAATGATGCCATAACCTATATTTTGACGATCACGACGGCCGGAGGTGAGTTTGATACCCCGAACCTTCGGGGAAACGATGCTCCGGTTCCTTCGATCGATCCGGAAACCAAGCATTGGAAAATAGGCGAAGAGGATACGGGTGTGGTGGCCGAAGGACAGGACGGGGAAAGCTACGACGACACGGAAATCAGGAACGCGCTGACAGCCTTGCAACAGCAGGTCAACACGCTCGTTTCGGGCGACGCATCGAGTGCCATCGAGTCATTTAACGAGATCATCGCTTTCCTTGCCAACGTAGAAGACACCGATACATTACAGGGGCTCATCGCCGGATTGAACCAAAGCATAGCGAACGTTCAGACTTCGATCCCGACAAAGCTATCCCAGCTACAGAACGACGACCATACGGTCAAAGACGCTGATTATGTCCATACCGACAATAATTACAGCGATGAAGAGAAAACGAAGGTATCGGACTCTTTGAGGTTGAAAGAGTATGTCGATGTCGAGTCTCTGGCGGCTCTTCCGTCATTACCGTATAACCTTCGCTTCAAATACACAAGCAAATCCCCGCAAGCGATCAACTTTGCCGATATCGCCAGCGTACCGGAAATGCAGGAGTTCTATCTGTCGATCTTGAACAGTTCCGGATCGGACTTTGACCAACCGGTCCCTAATGGTTCCGGCTGGCAGTCCGAGGAATCAAGTGTAACGTTACCGAACGGGAAACCGACAGGTGTATCCTTGAAGAAAGAACACGGGATAATAGTAGTTAGGGTATAATTCAAAACAGGAAGAGATGAAACGTAGATTGATATCAGGTAATCTATATAATACAGTGCCTAAATTGGTAAAGCTGGTAAGTCCTTTAGGTATCCAACAGAATTATATAATAGAGAAAAAATATAAGTTTGTGGATTTGCTAATCGTTGGAGGTGGCGGCGGAGGTGGCACAAACAGTGGTGGCGGTGGAGCTTCTGGGACAATAGCATTTGCTCGTAATATAAAAATCTCTTTGCTACCGAAAACTTTGACTTGTAAAATTGCAAAGCCTGTAAATGCACAAACTGATGGGGATAGTACAACTCTTGAAATAAACGGGGATACGATAATCTGTGCTGGAGGGCAAAGAGGTAATAGTGAGGGAGTAGGAGGGCTTGGTAATGGCTCTAAAATACCAGACAGTATATATACCATTCTATCAAAGTTGGTAGAAAACCCATCTTCCGATATCGCGATTTGTAATAATGGTGGAGGCTCTCCTGGTTATTGGAATGGTTCTTACGGTTATGCTGGTGGTTCAGGCGCATCTATGTCGGGTAATGGAAATTCATCGTCAGGAATGACCGGTGGAAACAGTGTAAGTAATGCAGATGGTATGGGCGGTTATAAAGGTGGAAATAGTCAATCTTATCAAGGTGGTACAGGATATAAATATAACAATGTGCTTATTCCCATTGGCCTATTTGGAGGAGGTGGAACTTCGGGGAAAGGCTCGAACGGATCTGGTTCGGATGGATCTGGAGCAGGTGGTGGAGCGGCAGGTCTTGAATCAGGTGGAAATGGTGGAAATTCAGGGTCAAGCAATCCTACGAATGGCGGAAATGGCGGCATTGGAGCTGGTGGCGGAGGAGGTGGTGGTTTGTCACGTAAAGGTGGAAATGGAGGGCAGGGTATAATCTGTTTATATTATCACAATTAAGAATAGCAATATGATATACATTCATAAAGACATTAATTTTTGGAAAACGAAAGTAAAACTTCCTGATTCCTATCTCATAAGTACAGATATAGACGATTATGAGGTTGGGGCTTATCTTCCGCTCTCAGAAGAACAGGAACAGTACCACAACGAACATCCGGATGCAACCCCGTTGGAGTGTTGGCACATGCAGCCCGCTCCGGAACCTGAACCTACTCCGGAAGAACTGCTCTGGTGTGCCCGTGATGCCAAACGGCAGGAAATTTACGACAAAGACATCCATCATTATTATATTGATGAACAGGACGCATACGTCTCAAACACCCTGCAAATGAAGGATAAGTGTGGGCGGCAGGAAAAAGTCGAAGTAGGCGGTCATCTTTACGCCTCGAATATCTTAATGGTTGCTCTTGATGAAATAGCGGACTATTCGGAGCAATGCGGCAAGGTGACAGACAGCTTGCTATCCCGTATCGATGCCGCCCAAACAGCCGAGGAGGTCGAAACTATCGTGGTAGAAGGCTATCCCGAAGCGATCCATACAACAACGACAGCCTTGCAAACTAAGGCAGATAAGGCAATAGCTAAATCCCCGGAAGCGCAGGCAGTGACCTTTGCCCGCTTGATGGTGAACAGCGTTTCCCTTACCGCCAATCAAGCGTTGGAAATGCAGGCCTTATTCCCCATTTGGGGTGAGAAAGATGCGGAGTTCGGCAAGGAAGTTGAAATAGGTTTCCGGCTTCGAGTAGTGGAAGGAGAAAGCGACACTTTATTCGAGGTGATACAAAAGCACGAGCTGCAAGCCGACTGGAAACCTGGCATAGAAACCGCTTCACTGTATAAGATCGTTGAAGCTGAGCATGCAGGCACGCTTGATGATCCTATTCCATACGTGCAGGGTATGGCATTCAAGAAAGACAAATATTATGAACAATACGGTGTGATCTATCTCTGCATTCTGACGACCGTTACAGGTTATCCGAACGACTTGAAAGACTTGTCCACAATTGTACAGGAGGTAAAGCAATGAAACAGGTTATGTTATTAAAAGTTAAACGGGGGGGGGTAAAACGCTCTCTAAATAAAGGAGTTACGACCTCTTATCGTAAGAAAGGAGGGCGTAGATGAGACGGTCGATGATGGGACGGAAGAAGTTGCAGTTGTTCACCAAGAGGTTCTATCCTGCCGGGAATTATACCTGGATCGTACCTAAAGGATGTAGGGAGGTGGATGTGTTTCTTGTCGGAGGAGGGGGTGCAGGACATAATGGAAGCGGTGGAGGTGGCGGCTATACTAAAACTTTCAAAAAAGATACATCCGGATGGAGAGACGGTGATGCTATCTCTGTTGCACCGGGTCAGTCAATTCCGATAACAGTTGGGAAAGGAGGAATTGGAGGGTATTCTGAAGTTGCCCCCAACGGTGGATACTCTCAATTCTTAAATTCAAGTTATAGAGCTAACGGCGGAAATGGTGCGGGTAATGGTTATCCGGGCGGAAGTAATGCCGGGGCGTATACTGGTGGCAATGGCGGAAGTGGCGGAGCAGGAGATGATTCAAGTACAGCTAAAGCGGGCTCTGATGGCTCTGATGGAGCAGGAGGTTCAGGTTATCCAGCCGGCTCCTTGTATGGCGGAGGAAAGGGGCAAGGCCATACAACCCGTGATTTTGGCGAATCTACTGGGAAACGAAATGCCGGAGGTGGTGGTTCAGACAGAAATATAAATGGGGGCATGGGTGGAGAATCCGACTATGAAGAAGGTTCCGGAACTGGAAATAGCAATAGAAAAAGTGGCGGTTACGGTGGTGGAGGCTGTGGTTCTTACGGTAACGGTGGCGACGGTACTGTCCTGATCCGCTATTGGGCTTACGAAGAATGATCTGCCGTTGAAAAAGATGAAACAAGATATTAACGACTAAAAAATAGGAGATAAAGTCATGAGAAATAATTGTTTACAAATGTTAACGGGGGGGGGGGTAAACACCTCTTAACTCAAGTATCTGACCGACTTTCGGCGGAAAGGAGGTTGGTATGATAAGATCGATGATGGGACGGAAGAAAGTAGACAGGAATACTTTGCTGTTGCTACATTTTGATGGATCATTGAAAGATGAAGCCTCAGGCAAGCCTTATGTTGGTAGTAATATGTCTTATGTAGTGGGAAAATTCAAGAATTGCGTTTCGTTTTCAGGAAACGGGTATGTAAAGATAAGTGGAACGAATGCCATAAACGAGTCCCTATATCCAAACTATACCGTCGATTTTTGGATTAAACTGAAAAGTGGTGTGAAAAACGGTATAATGTCAAAAGGCGTTGCTTATGGAAGTTACAGCTTTGATATAATGGAGGAATCAGACGGACGCATTTTCTTTGGATTGCAGTATGGTGGAACCCGAGGGGATGCAATATGCTATTTTACGATGCCACGGGATCAGTGGGTTCATCTTGCGATCGTCAGGTCACAATCTCGATATTGGAAAGTGTATGTAAATGGAGTGTATGCGTCTGGTTTCACATCAACGATGGTTTCAGGGTACTATAGTTCTTTAATGATCGGAAAATATCGGGATTATGGATTGTATCTGAACGGTATGATTGACGAGTTTCGCATCAGTAATATTGCCCGTTGGACATCAAACTTCACTCCGCCTGCAAGGCCGTATTAATAAATTAGTGACACTGTCTTTGGGCTGTCACAGCAGAAAGACAGCAAATGTATATTCAGAAAAAATTATTGATAATCGCCAACCCCAGGTTGGGTATTTTCTTTTAAAACAAATGGAGATATAAAATGTTCGGTGGCGAAAGAATAATAAAACAGCCTCCAGGCTATCACAGATTGGAGGCTGTAAAAAAAGAAAATTAGGGGACCGAGGGTCTCCGGAGACAAAGTTAATCAATTAATTAAATGAGCTATGATCATTTTTGAAAAGACAGGGAAAATACTTCTCGATATACCGGTCGATGATACCAGTTATCGCTATCGGGCCATCCGGCAGGGCGACAAGGTCAATCTTGTGTTCTCGTTGACAGAACATGTAGAAATACCTGTCTACAGCTATGTTGACTATCAAGGTCAGCGATATACGCTCTGGAGACCGGAGGATCTGACAAAGCATGGCACTCGCAATCTCGAATACAGTGCCACCTTTGGCGGCTACTGGGAACTGCTGAATACCATCAAATACAAGCATCTGTCAGCCATCCCCCGAAAGTTGAAATTCCAACTTACCGGAAAACCCCGCTTCTTTCTGGAGCTATTGGTTGATAACATGAACCAATCGGGAGTTGGTGGATGGTCTATTGGGACCTGTATCGATGCACCGGAAAAGACCTTGGCCTTTAGCCATGAGTTCTGTTTGGATGTGCTGAACCGCTTTGCGGATGAATGGGGAACAGAATTCGAAATCGTCAGCAAGACTATCAATTTCGGCAAGGTAGAGAAGTTCAAGGACGATCCTCTGCCTCTTTCCTACGGCCGTGGGAATGGCTTCAAAACCGGTGTCGGCCGTAAGCTGCAGGGCGAAAAACCACCCACCTCCATCCTCTATGTGCAGGGTGGCGAGCGCAACATCGACCGCACCGCCTATGGGGCTTCCTGTCTGCTGCTGCCAAAATCCCAAGAATTGGAATACGAAGGCAGACACTATAAAACCGACAAGGATGGTATGTTCATTACACGAGCCGACCGGGCTTTGGCCAATAACAATGAGGACAGCTTGGACTGTTCGCACATCTACCCCTCACGGGTGGGCACCGTGTCCGAGGTGGTTGTGGTGGATGCCGAAAAGCATCTCTATGATATCATCGATAACACGATTCCGGCAGATTTGGACTATTCCAAATGCCGAATACCGGGCGAAACTGCAACGATTATCTTCCAGTCGGGTGTGATGACTGGAGAAGAATTTGACCTCGAGCAGACATCTGACGCTTTGACCGGTTACGACCATGCAGCCCGACGGTTTAAGTTGGTGCCTGTCGAGAAAGAGGGAGGCACGATACCGAATCCGAACCGCTGTCCGGCCGTGGGTGATACATACGCGGTCTTCAACATCTCGCTGCCGCAGGCATACGTCTGCAACGATGCTATACAGACGGGTGCGTCATGGGATATGTTCCGTGAAGCAGCCCGAAGCCTGTACAACAAGGAAGAGGAATCTTTTGCCTTTACCGGTGAGCTGGACGGCATTTGGGCGAAATCGCAGTGGCTGGAGGTGGGTGGACGGTTGGTGCCAGGTGGTTACATCCTGTTTGACGACCCGCAGTTTCAGCCTGAGGGAGTGCGTATCCGCATCACGGCTGTAAAAGACTATATAAATAGACCCTACAGCCCCGGACTGGAGTTAAGCAATGTGCCGGTCGGTGGCTTTGTCTCCTCGGATCTGTCGAAGATCGAAAGCAACGAGGTGATCAATGACGACCGCCACAGCGATGCGATGCACTACACCAAGCGCCGTTTACGTGATGCGATTGAAGCACAGGAGATGTTGGAAAAGGCGTTTAAAGATTACACCAAGGGGATCGATCCAGTCTGGGTGCGCACCATGTCCCTTTTGGTCGGACATGAAAACCTGCAATTCCGCTTCGTGGACAGCAAGACCAATCCCCGGAAAGTCGATCCGGACTTTGTCTATGACGATGCGACCGAACTGTTCACCGCCCCGAAAGCGATCCTTCAACACATGACGATCGGCATCTCGGAAATAAAAGGCAGCCATGCCGTTTCTGAATATAAGTTCTGGGATCTACCTGCCTACACCAGTCCGCCGCTGGGCGACTTCGGGAAGCTCTACCTGTACGCCAAATGTGGCAAGTCTTCTGAGGCCGGCGAGTTTATCTTGTCCGAAGAACCGCACGACATGGACGAAGGCAGCGATTATTACTTTTTGGTCGGTTTATTAGGTAGTCAAGCCGACGGTGTACGGTCGTTTGTGACCTGCTACGGCTTCACGGAGATATTGCCCGGCCGAATCACGGTGGATCGCATAGTATCGACAGATGGAAAGTGCTATTTCAACCTGGGGATCGGAGAGTTTGGCGGGAAGATGGTATTCAAATCCGGAACATCCGGTTATAATAACATTTCCGACCGTCCTAACCTTCAACCGTTGTATGATGGGATAAATGATGCCCTGACGGATGCAGAGAATGCGTCAAATGCAGCTAACAACGCCCAATTGACTGCAAATAACAAGGCAAGGGTATTTTATCAAACGACGGCTCCAACATCGGGTATGCGGACAAATGACTTATGGGTGGATGGGGAGAATATCTATAGATATAGCGGTTCTAAATGGGTTCTTGCCTCAAAATATGACAATACAATATCGGAGGTCAACGGCGGACTTATAACTACGGGTGCGATCGCTTTCGGAGGCACAGGTGGAATGGCTGCTTCCGGTACAATCCGTATTTGGTCGGGAGGAACAGCCGGGGCGAAAGGGCAACCACCCACTGATCCGACATTCCGGGTAGAAAGCAACGGAAATGTAGAAAGCCGGGGAAGCATCTATATCGCAAATGCTAACGGTGAAAAACTTGCCGGACTGTCGGGAGATGGAACATCCGGAAACTCTGTCCGGATCTGGGCCGGTAATGCAACGCCTGCAAATGCCCCGTTTAAAGTTTATCAAAATGGGGATGCCTACATCGGAGGACTCAGGATGGAGAGTGGAGGATTGTTCTCGGATAATCGCTATTCAGGTGAATCATCATCGAAGTTCTTTCTTCATTCCTCAGGCGATAGTGCGTTTTTAGGGTTTTCATCTTCCGGTAAATGGGCTGGCCTTGGCTTGAATACTTTGCCGTCGACACTTGGAGGAACAAGTGCTTTGATGCGTCTCGAATACACAACATCCCATTACGATATAAATTATGGGGCTGTCATAGATGTTCATGGCGGAAGGCGCAATTATGCACTTTATTGTACTGGAGGATTAAAGGTTAATGGTCCTGTATCGGCTGCAAGATATATTAGGCCGGGTGCCAAAAGCGATGCGATAATAAACGATATTGGCTACATGGACACATTTGTTTTCCAAACAAGTACATATTTGAATGTATATCTTCCATCAAGAGCTACATTAACTGCAAAGATAGGGACGGTACATGCCGAATACGGAGAATCTTGGTCTGAAATTGGTTATAATTCTGTCGTGTTTATCCATGTAATCGTTACTCGCCATTCCACTGAGTCAATACGCATAACCCATGAAAGCGCAGATACGAAATTGGTGGACAATAACGGAAACCAGATAGACGGTTTTGATATGGCAAAAGGTGATTGTGCAACGTTTGCATATTTTAATAGTACCTGGTATATATTTAATAGAATGCACACATAAAAAGTATGGAACTGACATTGAAAGACAGAGTATTAATACTCAACACCGTGTTACCACAGTTTGACACGAGAAAAAACATGGAACTGAAAGTATCGATAGACAGTAAGATAGCGATCTCGGAGGTTGATCAGAAGCGTATCGTTATCAAGGATATGGGGAGTGGTCAAATCAATATCGGATTTACCGATGCAGCGGCCATAACGGAAACAACAGATATAGCTTTGACTGACGAAGAACTTCAATACCTCAAACAACGTGTTGACTTCATAGATCGCAACGGCATGTTTTCAGAGTTCACCATGTCCACATACACGAAAATCCAGGACGCCCCCTATAGCGATTCTGAATTCGGGAACCTGAACAACCCGTAAATTATATACCTACCGGGGAAAGAAAAGAAAGCCCCCGGCTCGTTAGTAAAGACGCCAATCACATACTAACAAACAAAGCGACGCACCGCGCAACCGGGGGCTATATGCCTTCTGGTCGCGATGCGTCGTTTTCGTTTTATGTGATTGGCAATACAAATATATCTCAAAATTGGAAATTATGACAGTCTTTGATGTCTTAAATTTATATCAAACACCCTTTGAATGGATGTTGAACTCCGGCATCCGCATGGAAGACGTGCCTTATGTAGGTCTGTATAAAGAATATACCCGGATGAAGAAAGAAGGTTGCAAAAAGACCTACATCGTGGCTAGTTTGGCCGAAAAATACCGGATAAGCGAGCGCAAAGTATATACCTTGCTCAAGCGGCTATCCCAAAATTGCAAGCCGTTTGAGTGAGCGTTAAATGTGTGCGAATCGCTGCAAGTCTCGTACAGTGTCGTTTGGTCGTTTTCTTTAGCCGACAGGGAGAAAAGAGAGACTTTTGTAATCCCTTTAAAACTGAAAGCAAATGAGAAAAAAGTATTTATCCGCCCCACTTCCGTTTATGGGGCAAAAGCGCATGTTCGCAAAAGAATTTATTAAGGTGTTAAAGCATTATCCGGACAACGCCGTGTTCGTGGACCTGTTCGGTGGTTCTGGTCTATTGTCACATATAACAAAATGTCAAAAGCCGGAAGCCACCGTCATTTATAACGACTACGACGATTATCGGCGCAGGCTGGAGAATATTCCGCGTACCAATGCGCTGCTTGCGAAAATACGTCCATTGGGCGCATCGACACCTCGGCACAAAGCCCTGCCTAAAGAGGCAAAAGAAGCGATCCTTCGCCTGATCGAACAAGAAGAGCAGGACTGTGGGTATGTGGACTACATTACACTCTCATCTTCTTTGCTCTTTTCCATGAAGTATGCTACCGATTTGACAGGACTGCGGAAGGAAACGTTTTACAACACCGTGCGCAAATGTGATTACAGCCCATGCCTCGACTATCTGGACGGCCTGAAGGTCATCTCATGCGACTACAAGGAACTATTCGACAAATACAAGGATATCCCGAACGTGGTGTTCCTGATAGATCCTCCGTATCTATCCACTGAAGTCGGTACATACACGATGACCTGGGGACTATCCGATTACCTGGACGTGTTGCAAACACTCGTAAGTACGAACTACATCTACTTCACATCAAACAAATCGTCCATCATTGAATTATGTGCCTGGATAGACAAAAACAACACCATCGGCAACCCGTTTGCTGGCAGTGAAAAGGTTGAATTTAATGCGCACATAAATTACAATTCGTCCTACACGGACATCATGTTGTTCAAGAAAGCAGACGAACCAGCCCGGAAAGATGCATCCTGATGACCATGTAAAGATACAGATTCTGATGAGTAGATAATATGCTTCAAATATAATCCCTGAATGATATTTATACTAAAAAAGAATGTCGTTTGAGTTTCACATAAACGGAAATCAAACGACATTTTTTATACTTTTCGTTTTGAGAAGCTGTACTTTTGGTTTTGCCGATTATAAAAACAAATTCGTGAATTGTGTAGCGATCCATCTGCGTCGTTGTTCGTAGAACTGTCCTTTCTTTTCGATTTTTTCATCATAAGTATAAACGTCTTCCAGAAATTCGATATAGATATTCTGTGAAAGCAACATGCTTTCAAGTTGTTTATCCACTCCGACATGAGTCGCTTTATAAATGTATTGTATAAGCCAATCATAATCGAAAGCCATGCCGGAACCTATCAATGCGGAGGAAAAGCCCAGGCGGGTATGCCCGGAACGGAAAATGGAATTATTTATCTCTTCGCTGACTGCATCCAGAACGGCTGTATTGGTATTCCTGTTTTTGGCAACTCGATGTGTTTGTATGGCGAGGCAGCCGGAATAATAGGCATCGTTCAATTTATTCAGGAAAGATGCGTTCACGATGTTGTCCGCATCCATGATTACGACCATGTCACATTTTTCAGTTTTTGTACTCAGGTAGTCCATGGCGAGACGGAGCGCATTCGTTTTGGTACTTTGGGCATATCCAGCTTCCAATACTGTGATGGATGGTAATGCTTTGAGTGTTTGAACAGTTCTTTCTCGCATTTTGTCGGTTATCACGATAATCTCATACATATAGGAAGGGTAATCTTGTTCCAAAAATGAACAAACAGAATTAATAATGACTGCATCTTCCTGGTAGGCAGGAAATAGAACGACAAAGCGATGTTTCTTCCGGGCAGGAGGATATTTGTTCCTTGTCTTTTTCAGTGAAGCCAATGAAAAAATGAAAATATACAATACTGCTATCAGAAACAAAAGAAATACGATTGCATCTGCATATTCTATCAGTTTATCCCCATTGGAGAACCACCATTTGTTTATTTCATATTCAAAATCCATGCTATAATATGTTTGTATTGGGTTCTAATTTTGTTTGTCCTGCCAATTCATTGTCATACGATTTTCCTAAAACAAGAAAAGTCTGAAATATATACGCGATATATCCTGTCGGGTACTGCCAGAAAAAATTATTGCCGTATGCACTGAGCATGATACCCCATAGACCGCAATTCATGGCTATCAACATGCCTTTCAGCTCCCTGTTTCGTATGCGGAACATGATCAGATAGGCACTGTATGTAATGATAAACAATAAAATGACGATATGCAGGCATAATCCGACGATCCCAAACTGTACCCAAATATTGACATAGTGTAAGTCTGTCGGTACCTCGGTTGTAAAGCGGCGGGAAAAGCGTCTTCCTTCTATGCCTGCCAACCCGACTCCTTCTCCGAATGGTTTATGAACCATATATTCGGCAAGTCGTTTCTGATTTGCTTTCCTGACCAGATAAGAAGCGTCTTTTTCCGGATGAAAAGCTGTGCGCATACGATGTATCTGCCGGTTTGAATCCCAAATATGTGTTTGAGCGAAAAAAATATAAATAAAAAGTAAACAGATTGCTCCTCCCACAATATAGCGGACATTTTTATTAAGCAGGATAAACATGGCTAATCCTCCAAGTGGGACGATCATGGCGCCGCGTGTACCGGACATTATTAGTCCATAAGCAGCAAGTAGAGACACGAACCTGTAGTAATACCGGAGCTTCTTATTGGACATATAAAAAGATAAAATCATAAAAACGACTGCTGCCATTCCCATATTGGAACCAAAATTTCCAGCATCCGAAAAAATGGAAAAGTAACGGATTCCACTTGGTAAAAGATGTGTTTTATAGCTTTCACTTCTTATTAGCCAGGCATTTTCTCCAGCATCAAACCCTATATAACGTTGTATAAGTGCTTTAGCGATCGCTATCAAGGTGAAAATGGATAACAGGAATAATATTCTTTTGATATCCAACACTCTGCTTAATAGCAGGGAGGTTAATAACACCAATAGCGTAAAATTGTAAAAAGAATTGCGAGTATATACCCAGGCTTCTATGACTGCGGATGGATTGAACAACTCAAAAAACACATAGATCATCCATACAAGGGATATATACAGTAGTTTATTGTTGGCTCTTTGCCAGGGTATTTTCCCTCCGCATAAAGAATAGAGGAAAATACATACCAATAGAAATATAATAAAAGCATCCATCATCACACTGCTGTTTTGGATATTCACATAACGTAATATCCCGATGAAAAAATAGTTCAATGTAAATAGGGTTATAAATCCCCAGTAGGGTTTGTTAAGCACGGTAACGATGTAAAAAGTAAGAAAAGGAACTATCACGACAGCTGCCGCCATCAACCATATTTGTTGTATTAATGCATAAGCTAACAGTATAAGCCCTATAACCAATAGCGGATAGGGGCTGAAAGATTTAGTATCTTCTTTTATCCCTTCCATATTTATGATTTATTGGCTGTGAGACCGAATTGATTGAGCCGGAATGTCAGATTCTTCAATCCTGAATAGGGAGGAAGCTGGCCGGTAAAATCTTCTACAAATTCCCGTTCCGCACGGTTTAATAGCAAATAAAGAGGTTTGTCCTTGATCTGTTTTCTGAAATGTCCTAAAAGCTGGGTGTCACTGGTTGTCCATACCCGGCAGGCATCTGCTACTAACAGGTTGACTTGTGCTTCCTGCAACAAAGCAGTGGAGATGGGATAATCTCTTAGTGGAGGATATTTGACTATCAGGATATCGGGGCTTTCCTGTCCGTATGGAGGCTCGTAAATACTATGAATGCTATTGGCTTGAGCATATACCATCGATTGTGAATTGTAGTCTTTACCATAAGATATTATTTTGACAGTGAAACCCAAATCCTCCCAATATTCCTGTAAATAGGATGCAATAAAACTTTTTCCTTCCTGCTCTCCGAAGCTGATCAAATTAATGATTGAGGTACGGCCGAGTTGCAAGAATATATTTAATTGATTGCAACAATAAGCTGCGACAACCCTGTTCGAGGCCTTTGTAAATCCCCGGTATTTCAGATTGATGTGTCCGGTGAATGCTGCCAGAACCGGAAGACCGGTAAGCCGTCTGGCACGGTCTGCATCCCGTAGGGTACGGTCCAGTAATTCTATCAGCAGATTAAATCCGATAATAAAAAGTATGCTACCCAAAAAGGCGGCTATAACCAGTAAAGATCGTTTACTTTTATCACTCAAGATAGGGAATGTCGGTTCGGAAATCAACCTTAGTGTTGCAGAGGTGAGCTGTATATCCTTCTGTTTCATTTTAGCCATGTTCAGTGCATGCAACATTTGCAGATAGGATTGTTCCAACACTTTGATTTCGCGTTGTTGCCTATCTATTTGTGTCCCGATGGGAGAGTAAATCTTATACTGTTCGTTGTAAACCTTTCTTCTTTGGTCCAAAACATCCAATTCGGCTTTCGCTTTTGTCTTCACGATCGTTTGCCTTAACCACTCGTCTACAAGTCCGTCGATTGCAACCCCTTCCTTACTTTCTTTATAGCTGTTTATCATTGTCGTCAAGGAGGATATTTTTTGTTCGGCGCTTCTTAATTGCTCTTTATATTTTAGAAGATCGGTGTTTTTATTTTGCATCTCTTCCGAATTGAATGTTTCAATCTCGGTTATTTTTCCATTGATCGAAGATATTTCATTCAGAGCTTGAATAAACTCATCATTGGCTTTCACCAATTTTGTTCGGATATTCATATATTGTTCCATTTTTTGAATGACTTTGTCCGCACTTTCGTGAGCCCTCCGGGTCGCTTCGTAACGGTTTTCAAATTCTGAATATGAGTTAGCTATAGCTTTGGTCTGTTCCGGATAGTTGATGACACTGTTTGCGACATTATAGTTGACTAGATTATCTTCCAGGCTTGACAGTTTTGCTTGCTGTCTGTTAAGTTCTTTTTCATAATAGGCAACGATGTCATTTGTGGTTTTATAGCGTATGTCTTCATAGGCGGCTCGCAATTCATCATATATGAGTTTGATTGTACTTAGTGTGATGCCCGGATCTGTTGTCTGGTAGGAAATTTCGATAAGATCGCTGTTGTCCAGTCTTTTTGCGGTGAGGGAAGACAGCTTGTTGTAGCTATAAAATGGCCCGTTGCCGTTAAGTATGCCATATAAGAAATTTTCAGGATCGTTTTTCATGTATTTCATGAAATTGTCGATTGTTCTTTCTTCAGAATCTTTGTCTACTAATTGCAGCAAGTCTTCAGGTATGATTTTTATTAGCTCTTGGTAATTTTTGGCACGTATATAAACATTGTCTTCATCAAGGTTGCCGTGGACAAGATTTATAGCGAGTAGTTTGATTGCAATATTTTTCTGTATACCTTTTTCCTGGGTCAACTTGACAAGGTTATCGAACATATTCTCTACAGATTTCCAATTGGCCGGTTGCTGATCGCTATTTAAACCTGTGTCGGAGACAATGCCGGTGTAGATTGTTGCTTTTACGGTGTATGTTTTAGGTATAAAGCGAGAAAAATAGATAACCAACCCCGTGACAATAACGGAGCCAAATATCAGTTGATATCGAATCCGGTAAAGGAAACGTATTATGTATAATGTGATATTCATTATTTTTCCTGGCTGCTTCTGTTGATAATCTTTACATTCGTAAGCATCTCCAATAGTGTGACGGCGTTATGTAAGGCGGCACGGCCTTCTTGATAGGTAATCACAGCACTTGAACGGCGTCCTCTTTCAAGAGAAAGGGCGGTAATATCTATTTTCCCGTTAATAAAATCCTGTTCGGATATTTTCATTTGGGCGTTGTACAACGCAGCGGCATCGGATTTCGCTTTTAGTGTCGCCAATTGCTGGAGTACATTGTTGTAAGCCTGTAAAATCATCAATTTTCGTTCTTCTACCGACATCTCATATTCGGATTGCAGTTGAAGATATTGTGCTTTTTTAGCCTTGTTTTTTTGTTTTCTACTCACCAAGTCACCGATCGGGATACTAACGGATACTCCTGCATTATATAAATTCTGGTTATTTCCTATGTCACTGATTATAGGATTTCCATCTGTGGAAGAAGTAGAATAGAGATTATTCCGACCGTATTGGTATGTACCACGCAATCTCAGGTAACTAAGCCACTCCCGTTGGGTGATTTTTCTTTCCGCGTTTACCTCATCCCGTTTCGCTTCATATATTTTGACGGAAGGATGTTCATAGACGGATTGAAGAAACACTGAAAGGGGAGGTAGTTGAACACGTTCGTAATCATCCAACATAGCCTGTATGGAATCGGAGTCGGACTTGGCTCCGACTTCTACAATTGTCGCATTGTCCGTATAGCTTTTGCGTTTTTGCGCCATGCAATGCATAGAGCTGAATATCAATAATAATATAAGTGTTGTTTTCATGATGTTCCTCCGTCGGGTTTAGACATTTTCCTCCTGAATAAAGGCTGTAAAAGTCCGGATGATTATTTTCATATCCAGGCTGAAAGAAAAAGTCCGGGCATATTTAATATCCAGTTGTTTACGCTCTTCTGGAGACAGACTGCCTCCATTTCCTCGCTTCTCAACCTGCCAAAGGCCGGTTAATCCGGAAGGGGCCATGAACCGTTCGATATAATTATCGGAAGTTAATTGTTCAGCCTCGTAGATAGGCAATGGGCGGTTTCCTACGACAGACATGTCACCTTTTAGAATATTGAATAATTGCGGAAGTTCGTCAATGCTGTATTTTCGAATAATACGGCCTACGCGGGTGACACGCGGATCGTTTTCCATCTTAAAAAAAGTATTGGCACGTTCTGTCGATTTATTTTTTAAATAATCATGCTCTGTCGTGCTAAAGTTATCGGAATATAGAAGGGAACCTGCCGATCGATCATTCGCTAATGGTACCTGCAGTACTGCAGAGGTAGAGGGGCCAAGCCTCTCTACCTCTGCGTTATACTGATTTTGCATCTTATATTCAGCCAATCTTTTATCTGCGTCAGGATACATGGACCTGAATTTATAAAAGTCGAATATTTTGTAACTGCTGCCTACCCGTTTGGATTTATAGACAATAGGACCTTTGCTTTCCAATTCTATAGCAATAGCCGTTATGGCGAAAATGGGAGATAAGCATAGTATGGCCCCTAAGGATGCGGCGATATCAAAAGTCCGTTTCCAAAGAGGGAGGTGGAAAGAGTATAATCGGTCCGGCTCTTTGTCTTTCTTGTCACAGATTGCTTTTTTACTCAGGAAATCTTCTGCGATAGCGAGTAAACGGAGCAGCTCTTCTTTAGTTATGCTTTCTGTGATGACACAATTGACCCCTACTTTTATATATGCGATCTTTTCTTCTTTATCCAGGAAATTCGCAAATAAAATAATATAGGCGGTAGAATAGAGCTTTCGTAGTTTTTGGATTGTCTCCAAGTCTTCCCTGACATCGTCCTTTTCTAAAAATATGCAAAAGTTAACAGGATCCACATGTACCATAGCCTGACAAAACTGTGTAAGTGTCGGACATTCTACCACGCGTCGATTTAAGGCTCTCTCCAGCCTGCCAGGTAGTGAAGAATGATTTCCAAAGAAGATATATTCCATATCAGTTATTTTACAAGTCTTTTAATCCTGATTCTTAACTCTTCGGGATTGAATGGTTTTATTATAAAATCTTCAGCTCCTTCTTCCAGTAGGCGTATTCGTGTTGAACTGCTTTCTTCGCTCGATAATACTAAAATTGGGATGTGATTGAAAAGGTTGTTCCCTTTTAAATAACATACGAATTCTTCACCACTCATCTCCGGCATATTCAAATCAGAAATTATACCGTCCGGAATATTTCCCTCGTTCATCCATGAAATGGCTTTTACTGGATTTTCCATATACACCACTTGATAGGAGCTGGATAAATAGATCATGATGATCTTTGCTATTTCCGGCTTGTCATCAACAATTAGAATCGACTTCATTATTGGCAATTTTGCGTTACCCTACAATTATTTGACTTTAAAACTCGTTGGACTTCTCCACTATTGGCTTTATCATTGAAGAATGTATAAAATACAAAAAACTCTGACCCACCTTGGAAGTCGGGTAGAGTTAGATTCTATAAATTCATTGGAATAATATGTGTCTTTGTGAATATGCCAATGCAAAAATAGAGAAAACTTTTGAAAATTAAAGTATATTGAATAATATTTTTGTGAGAATAACGGTTTGTTTGAGGTTTTTCCGGTTTATTGTACCTTTAGTCGAAGTTTGGTTGGTGCTTTTTTGTCTGTTTCGCGTATAAAAAATAAGAGAGTGTGTCGAAACTATCCTGTTCCCGCGCCCCTCGCGGGATCGCATTAAAACCAGCCCTATAGAAGTCTGATTGATAGGGCCTGCCCTTTTGCGTCCCCGCATCAAGTGCGGGGACAAGGAGATTTTGACACACTCTCTTATTTTTATTCTTCAACTTGTACCTTTACGATCACCTTACGGATATTGCCCTGACCGATGCCGGGTGCATGGCCGTCTTCGGGGAAATAAATGGCGAACTGTCCCGGGTAGATCTTGGTGTAGGCTGTAGGACGGTCAATATAGAAAGCGATGTCTTTTTGCTCGTTATAAGGAGTCGATTCTTCCTGTAGCTCACATCCCGGTTTCCAGCCGATTTTCTCCACACCTAACAGGGGCATCTGGATGTCGATGTATTTTTTGTGTGTTTCGATAGCAGCATCTTTCTTTTCTTTACCGAAAATACTGACGACGCTTACATATAAACGAGAACCTTCCAGTTCATACTTACCATCTTCCACCTTAGAGAAGTCCGTAGATTTTAAATAGTCGAATGCTTGTTTGAATAGAGGATGCAGGCATTCGATTTTTTCTGTGTTGTTTAATGAATCAAGTATCATACGTCTTATTTTTTAATTCGTTCATTCGTTTGATCATCGGCAAAGGTCGTATATTCGAATGTTAAATAATAGCCCCTTTCTGCAAATAATTCTATTAAAATCAAAGAATATTTATTTAGTTACGAAATAACCGAATAAACCGTATCTTTGTTATACTAATGAAACAAATTTGACATTTGAACGCGATATGAGAGAAACAGAAACAAAGGTATTGCCTGTTCTTGAAATGAGTTGTGCCGTTTGTGCGGCGAGTGTGGAGAGTACGGTACAGGCATTGCCTGGTGTGGAGAAGGCAAGCGTGAATTTCGCTGCGGGAACGTTGACGGTGACTTATAATCCGTCTGTCATCACTTTGAAGGCTATGCAAACAGCTGTACAGGCTGCCGGATATGATCTGATAGTCGATGCTGAAGATCCTGTAGCCATGCAGGAGGAGATGGCTAAAAAACATTATAAGATATTGAGGAGGAATACGATAGGTGCATGGGTGCTGTCCATCCCGTTAGCACTTTTGGGGATGGTGTTTATGCATATGCCGTTTGCCGACTGGATCATGATGGTGTTGGCATTGGCCATTATGGTCTTTTTCGGACGCTCGTTTTATGTGAGCGGCGTGCGGCATGCCCTGGGGGGAAAAGCCAATATGGACACATTGGTCGCACTCAGTACTTCGATCGCTTTTCTGTTCAGCCTTTTCAATACTTTATGTCCCGGATTTTGGTTGGAAAAAGGGCTGGAACCACATGTTTATTATGAGGCTTCAGGCGTGATCATCGCGTTCGTGTTGTTGGGCAAACTGATGGAGGAGCGTGCTAAGAACAGTACGTCTTCGGCGATAAAAGGATTGATGGGGTTGCAGCCTAAAACGGCCCGTTTGGTAATGGACGGGAGAGAAGAAGAAGTGCCTATCTCGATTCTTCAGGTCGGTAATATAATCAGTGTACGACCGGGAGAAAAGATTCCGGTGGACGGAACTCTTTTACAGGGAAGTTCTTCGGTAGACGAAAGTATGCTGAGCGGAGAGCCGATTCCGGTGGAGAAAAATGCCGGTGACCGGGTGTTGGCCGGAACGATCAATCAGAAGGGCGCTTTTACGATGGAAGCGACAGGTGTCGGGGGAACGACCGTATTGGCTCAGATCGTGCAGATGGTTCAATCGGCACAGGGAAGCAAGGCTCCTGTTCAGCGGATTGTAGACAAAATAAGCGGTATATTTGTTCCTGTCGTCGTATTGCTTTCGCTTCTCACCTTTGTCTGTTGGCTGATGATAGGGGGAGAAAGCTATTTCTCGTATGCATTGCTATCGGCCGTCTCGGTGTTGGTTATTGCTTGCCCGTGTGCATTGGGATTGGCTACGCCGACAGCCTTGATGGTCGGAATGGGAAAAGGGGCCGAACGGCATATCCTGATTAAGGATGCTTTCGCTCTGGAAAATCTATGCAAGGTCGATACGATTGTTTTGGATAAGACTGGGACACTGACGGAAGGTGTGCCGGTTGTTACGGATTCTTACTGGATTTCAGACGACAATACCCGTTACTTGGACATTCTGTACACGGCAGAGCAGAAGTCCGAACATCCTTTGGCATCCGCTATTATCCGTTGGTTGGAAGATTCCGGTGCAAAGGTCTGTGAGACTGAGAATTTCGAAAGCCTGACAGGACGGGGCGTGCGCATTCAGGTCGAAGGGGCCACCTACTGGGTAGGGAGCCAGGGATTACTGGAGCTATTCCAGGCCGATATTCCGGAAAAGGCACGTAAGCAAATCGGACAATGGCAGGAGGAGGGGCAAAGTGTTGTCTTTTATGGTCAGGATGCCCGGTTGTTGGCTGCCTTGGCGATCTCGGACCGTATCAAGCCGACTTCTGCGGAAGCTGTTAAGGAACTGAAAAAACAGGGAATAGAAGTACATCTTCTGACAGGCGACGGTGTCCGGACAGCTGAACGAGTCAGCGCGGCATTGGGCATAGATCATTATAAGGCTGAAGTGATGCCGAACGATAAAGAGGAATATATCGTATCTTTGCAAAGACAAGGAAAGAAAGTGGCGATGGTCGGCGATGGTATTAACGACTCGCAAGCACTTGCCCGGGCGGATGTCAGTATCGCGATGGGAAAAGGAACGGATATTGCGATGGATGTGGCGATGGTCACGCTTATCACGTCTGACCTGTTGCTGCTTCCCGATGCGATCCGTTTGTCCAAACAGACAGTTCGCCTGATTTATCAGAACTTGTTTTGGGCATTTATATATAATGTGATCGGTATTCCGTTGGCTGCGGGCGTTTTGTTCCCGATAAACGGACTGCTGTTGAATCCGATGTTGGCGAGTGCAGCAATGGCTTTTAGCTCTGTATCGGTAGTATTGAATAGTTTACGGTTAAAATTCATGAAATAACAATTTAAAAATAGAATGATTATGGCAACAACAAAATTTAAGACGAATGCAAAGTGTGGTGGATGTGTAGCGGCAATAGGTGCAAAGCTCAATACGTTAATGGCCTCGGATGACTGGTCGATCGATTTGACCGATCCGAATAAGGTGCTGGAAGTGAAAGTTGATCTTGCTCCTGCTACTGTGATTGCAGCAGTAAAAGAGGCCGGGTTCAAGGCTGAACAGTTATAAGCGGATGATTGCCCGGCAACGACAAACATACGGTGAAGAGGTAGCCAATGTCCTGACACATGGCGCCGGGATGCTTTTGGGACTAACCGCTATCGTTGTTTTGATGATGGCGGCTATCCGAAGCGGCAATCCTTGGGCGATCGGCAGTTTTGCCGTCTATGCCGTTTGCATGACACTTTCGTATGTGACATCTACATTCTACCATGCTTCGACCCACGCACGGCAGAAAAGGCTTTTACGCCGGTTCGACCATAGTGCGATCTATCTGCATATTGCGGGGACTTATACCCCCTTTACGCTGGTAGCCCTTCGGCAGGAAGGTTATTGGGGCTGGTCGCTATTCGCCATCGTATGGATTGCGGCGGTGGTCGGTGTCTGGTTGAGTTTCCGGAAGATGAAGAAGAAAGACCATCTGAAAACGGTTTGCTATCTGGCAATGGGCTGGGTAGTCATAATTGCCTTTAAGCCCTTGCTGCATGTCTTTCGTGAGACTGGTTCGATGGATGTTCTGTATTGGTTGATAGGAGGAGGGCTGTTTTATACGGTGGGCAGCTTGTTCTTCTTCCTGGACAAGTATAAATATATGCATCCTGTTTGGCATTTCTTTGTGCTGGGAGGGAGCGTCTGCCATTTTATATCGATTTACCTGTTGGTATAAAAGAAAAAGGAGAAAGCAATTGCCGATTTCTCCTTTTTCTTATTACTTACATTCTTCCGGATGTTCTTTCTTATATTTCCGTTCCCGGTAGGAAAGGATCGCAATCCCTATTATGCTAAATAAGATCAGACCGCTGAATAAATATATTGCTTCCATTATTTACCTCCTTTATTTTTATAAAGTTTAAAACCTAACAACATTAAACCAATCGTTGCTCCGATACCTAAAAGCAAAACTAACAGTTTATCACTTGTTATATCCAACAACGTACTTAAAACAACTCCTGCAAAGACCAATTTGGCAATATCGATAAAGAAATCACCCAGTTTCTCATTGATGATTAATACCGGAGGATACAAATAATCCGATAAAATAAAAAGGCAGACTTGGGTAAGCCCGCCTTTTTGCGATATGTCTCGTTTCTCTATAGTCCGCTAAAATCCACTCCGTCGAATAATAACGAAGGAACACGCCAGCTGGAGAACGTGCGCGGGTCGTTGCCGACTTCGGCCAGGTTGCTCCACAAAGAAATCATGTTGCCTGTTGCATTCATTTCGGAGATGGGCTGTGTCAGGCAGCCTTTTTCGATTAGGAAACCTTCCACACCGTAGGAGAAGTCGCCGGTTGTACTGTTGCTGTTGCCGCCGTTGAAGCCGGTTACCAGAATGCCTTTATCGACAGATGCGATCAGACCATCCGCATCTCTATTTCCCATCTGCATGGTCAGGATAGAAGGGGAGGCGATCGTTTGTTTCATATCCATCTTATTGGCTGAATAAGTATCGATATAATAGGTTTTCAGAACACCGTTTTCAAACACCGGCATACGCTTTGTCGCTACGCCTTCGCCATCGAAATAGCGGGCACCGGATGCACCCACTATGTGCGGCTCGTCGATAATTGTCAGGCGGTCACCCAATACTTTCTGGTCGATTTTATCCAACAGAAAAGAGTTTTTCTGCTGGATGGAAGAACCGTACAATGCATCGATTACCGGAGAAAGCAGGCGGGAGGAATTCATATTGTCCACAACCATCTGATACTTGCCGGAAGCGACCTTCTTCTGTCCCAGCTTACGCATGACACGTTCCAGAGCTTTTGCTCCCAAGCCTTCCTTAACCAGCGTATCATAATAGAGCGAAGAGTCGAACCAGTATGATTCCGGGCGGGCATCCCCTTCGCCTTTAATGCTTACGCTGGCAACCAAGCTGAAAGAGGAACCGGATGCTTCCCCTTCGAAACCATTGCTGGCAACCATATATTTGAAATCCTTTTCGTCGCTGTAGGATGAATTGGCCGAGATGATACGGGCGTCTTTCCCCATCATTTCGTTGCAGACGTTCATGGCCAGCGCCACTTTATCGTCCGGCTGGATCGAGTCGAATTTCGGATCGATCAGTTGCAGGTCAGCACCTCCTCCTTTATAATAGAGAGAAGCGTCGGGCAACGTGCGTGCCTTGTCTTCCGCCAGGAAACGAGTGGAAGCGATACCGTTGCGAATGAAACCTTCCAGTTCCTTTTTATCCAGACGGTTTGTGGAGAAGGAGCCGAAACGCCCGTCCACAAACAGATGGATCACCAAACTGTTTTCCGATGCCTGCTGCAAACGGTCCATCTTCATGTCGCGTATTTCGAAAGAACTGCTCGATCCGTTATAGATGCTTACACGTGAGGCCTGGCAACCGTTTTTCAAGGCAAATTCCATAGCCCATTGAGCCAGCTTTTTATTTTCGTTCGTTATCATGTCTAATAATTTATGATTTATGATTTATGAATTATGATTCCAGATTATAGATTCATGTGTCGATGATAAATCATAAATCTGAAATCATAAATCATATCAATTTTCTCCTCCTACTGTAAGTTTACTAACTAAAGCTGACGGCATCCCGCAGGTTACCGGGCAGGATTGTCCGTCCTTGCCGCATGTCCAAGTGCCGTTATCCATCTTGTAATTGTTTCCGACCATCGTGATATCGGCCAATGCACGAGGACCGTTACCGATGATATTGATATCCTTGATCGGCTGTGTCAGTTTACCGTTTTCAATCAGGTAACCGTCTTTCACGAAGAAGGTGAAATCGCCCGCACCGATCTGTACCTGTCCATTGGTAAAGCTGGAGGCATAGATACCTTTTTTCACGGTCGAGATCATTTCTTCTTCCGTCACGTTTCCGGCTTCCATGTAGGTAGCGCGCATACGCGGGATCGGCATCTGGCGGAATGACTCGCGGCGGCCGTTGCCCGTTGACGGAATACCATAATGCTTGGCGCTGATACGGTCGTGCAAGTAGCTGGTCAGGATGCCTTCCTTCACGATATAGGTCTTCTGTCCGGCGATACCTTCGTCGTCGATGTTGACAGAACCGCGGTTGAAAGGAATCGTACCGTCGTCCACCACATTGATATGCTCGTTACAAACCTTCTTGTTCAGCTGGTCGGAGAAGATAGACGTATTCTTGCGATTGAAGTCGGCTTCGAAAGCATGGCCGATTGCTTCATGCAACAAGATACCGGAGCCTCCGGCACCCATTACGACTGGCATTTCGCCTCCTTTAGGCTTGATGGCCTGGAACAGGATGGAGGTTTTTTCGACTGCCTCCTTTGCTACTTCGGCAATGATATCGTCTGTCAGGAATTCAGCCCCCATACGGAAAGCGCGGGATGCATACGAATTTTCGATCTTCCCGTTGTCTTCCATGATGCAGACCGCACCTAACGTCACCATCGGGCGATAGTCGTAGTACATCTGTCCCTCGGAATTGCAGAACAAGATGTGTGAAGTCGTGTCTCCCAGTGAAGCCATTACCTTATGTACCCGCTTATCGAGTGCAAAAATCTGATCGTTCAGTTTCTGAAGATACGGGGTCTTTGCGTTTACGGCGAGTTCGTCCCAGGGAGTCTGCACGTCATAATAATTATTCAGGATCGGTTCCTCTGTCAGGGCTGCCGGAGCTTTTCCTGCCGAGCCGGTTGCGATACGAGCTGCCGTACGGGCTGCTTTCAGCATCTCGTCGAGAGTCACGTTTTCCACATACGCATAACCGGTCTGATCGCCGGCCAATACGCGTACACCCATACCGAAATCGATATTGGAGGAAGCCCGGTTTACGGCTCCGTCCTGCAATCCTATGTTATTCCGATAGGAATGTTCAAAGAAAAGATCGGCATAGTCGCCGCCTTTTTCAAGTGCTGCTGCCAGCACTTTCTTCATGTCGCTTTCACTGACACCAAAATGGTTCTGAGCGAATGAGATACCGGTAGCTTGATCTGTTCCATTTCCGGTACAACTTCCCAGGAATGAGGGAGCCGCTAATGATCCAAGCATAACCATACCTCCTGTTTTGATAAAATCACGTCTATTGATTTTCACGTTATAATTGATGATTTATAATTAGTTCTTTAATTCCTTAATTCTTTAATTTTTAATTCCATCCTCCCTTGCCCATCGCATAACATTAGCAGGCGGGCGCTCGGCCAACAATTCTTTTTTCATGAAATCCATGTAAGGAGCCACATGCTTGAAAAATTTCTTGTAACCTTTACATAGATAGTTCAATCCGGGTTCGCCGTTTTCCGTATGGAGGAAACGGTTTTTGGGGCATTCGCCGTTGCAGGCAAACAAGTAATCACACTCCTTGCACTGGGTTGGGAGTTTTTCATATTTGTCTGCTCCGAACTTCAGTTGGCGCTGGCTGTACATCATCTCGGTAAGCGTCTGGGTATGGATGTTACCCAACTTGTATTCCGGGAATACGAAGTGGTCACAGGCATATACATCTCCATTGAATTCCATCACTCCGGCATGTCCGCAAGTACGTGCCAGCGTGCAGACACCCGGTTGCTCGCCTACCCAGTTTGCCAGTGTAGAATCGAAAAGTTGGATATAATAATTACCGACATCTTCTTTCAACCATTCGTCGAAGACCGCGCAAAGGAAGTCTCCCCATTTCCCGGCATCGACCGTGAAAGGGGCCAGTTTGATATTTGCATCCTGCTGTTCCGGCGAGGTGAGCAATGTCCCGTCCTGATGGAATCCGAGACGTTCCACAATCGGGGTGAACTGGATATAGTGGCAATCTATTTCCTTGAAAAAGTTATAGAATTCCAGCGGATAATCTACGTTATAGTCGTTGACGACTGCCATCGCATTATATTCCACACCATGTTTCTTCATCAGTTCGATTCCCTTCATCACCTTATAAAAAGAAGGAAGACCTTGCTTGTTACGGCGATATTCGTCATGGAACTCTTGCGGACCGTCAATCGAGACTCCCACAAGAAAGTTATTCTCTTTGAAGAAACGGCACCAGTCATCGTTAAGCAACGTCCCGTTTGTCTGGATACAGTTGTCAATCTGGCGTCCGCGGCCATATTTGCGTTGCAACTCCAACGCTTTCTTGTAGAAGCTGATCGGGCGCATCAGCGTTTCACCACCATGCCAGGTAAAGAGAACTTGCGGCATCGTTTGACATTCCAGATATTCCTTGATGAATTTTTCCAGTAGCTGTTCGCTCATGATATGATTTTTCACCTCAGGATAAAGTTTCCCCTTCTCAAGGTAATAGCAGTATTCGCACGCCAGGTTGCAAATCGAACCGACGGGCTTCAACATTACATATACGGGTTTCGCGAACGGGGATATATACGGACTGTTCATGGTATGTCTAAAACGATATTTTATTTAGTTTCGTATGCAAATGTAGTCTTTTTAACGAATGAATGTTTTTTTTCATCGTGTTTTTTTCCTGTAGCGGTTGTAATCGGTGACAAATCCTTCACAAAGCCAATTCGCGAGTGCCTGCCGGTTATCACTCAAGATGATTCGTTGCTGGTCGAAACTGTTCTGGATATTGCCTAACTCGACGAAAACGGAGGCCGGTGTCGTATGTCTCAGCACGTATAGGTTCCGTCCGTCCACCGTTCCGGTAAACCCTCGTCCCGGCTGGTGCTTCTTGTATTTATGGGTGAAAGTCGTCCGCATGGTTTTTGCCAGATGTTTGCTTTCGGAGTTTTTATTCTGGTGATAGAAAAAAACATCGGTCTGGTGTCCCTTGTTCCGGCTGTCCACATGTACGAAGATAGCTCGTTTGTAGGCGTATTTATCCTGCTTGAACAAGGAGTTTATCTTGTCACTTCGTTGTTTCAGGCGGCGAACCTGGTTGAAAGGGATCGGACTGCCCATGCAGGTTTCCCGTTTGCTGTTTTTCAGGTATTTATCGTCCCGTATACCGTCTTTGGCATCCTGGATGATAATGTGGACTTTGGCTCCTTTCATCATCAGGTTGCGTGCCAGTCGAAGCACGATGTCATAAGCATATTCGTCTTCGTGCAACTCGATTTTGCCAATCCGTCCGATTGCCCCCGGATCAGGACCTCCATGCCCGCTGACCAGATAGAAACAGGCTCCTTTCAGTTCGGACGATGTTACTTTATAGGAGGCCAGTTCTTTACCGAACAACGGTTCATAGTTCGCTCGTTTGGCGGCGGCTGAGACAGCTTCTTTTCCTTGTAAGGGGGGAAGCGTATATTTGACTCCCATCCTAAGGACGTTTCCCTTGCCTAATTTCTTTTTATTCAGCTCGATGAACTGTTTCTGATAGGCGGCTCCTGTACGGTTGTGACGTTTGAGGAACAGGGTGACGCCTTCGCCTTTCTTGGGAAATGCTTTCTCCTGGGCCTGTAACCGGTTGGCGCAAAGTATGGTGAGGAATAATGCGAATATGATACTAAGTTTGAACTTCATTGGTGATATGTTGCTAATGCGAACAAAAATAATGCTTTTTCGGGATTATGCAATACGTTGTTATGCAGAATCAGAAAAATATGACAATATCCCCCTTGAAAAACGTGTTTTTGACACCTGTTGAAAATCAGTGTTATAGCATGTATAAGATTATTAAAAAATATTACCCTTGCATGAAAATCTATTTTCTCGGGTATGAAAATAGATTTTCATGCCTGTGTGTTTCGATTTGGACGAATGGGGATTTCTGGGAAAATAAACAATAAGGCATAGAGTTGGGTAAGGCACCTTTCTCAGATCAAATGATTCATCGCCATGTATTTCCAAAGTGGGGCGGCATGGAGCGCTTGTTTGATCCGGTCGTCGAGGAGTAATTCTTTTACTTCATCGAGCGTCAGGAGATGGACACTCAGGTCTTCTGTCGCTTCAAGGTGTTGGACTGTGACGGGTTCGACATCCGTGGCAAGATAACAGTAAGTCTGGTTGGTATGGGTGCTCGGATTGACACCTATTACCATCAGTTCGCTCCAATTTCCGTTGCCGTAACCGGTTTCCTCGAGCAATTCCCGTTGGGCGGAGATGAGCGGGGAGGCATCTTCCTTTTCGCAGACACCCGCGCAAAGTTCGTAAGCCGTAATACCCAGGCCATGACGGTATTGGCTTACAAATACGAATTTCTGCTCTTTGGTGATTGCGATCACGTTGATCCATTCCGGATATTCGAATATATAATATTCGGGGATTCTGTTCCCATTCGGTAATTCCACTTCTTCCTTGCGCACGGTGAACCAAGGTTGGCGGGATAGATATTCACTTTTCAATACTTTCCAGTTTCTGTTTTTCGGAGTTTCCATATTTGTTGTTTGTTAATGTTACTTTTGGCTTGATCCAAAAGTAACCAAAAGATCAAGGCTTAACCGGCTGGGCTACTCCGGTCAAAGCCTACGCTGTCGCCTGCGAAACTCGCTGCGCTCAGACAGCGCAGGCTCCGGACGCTCCGTCTTTGCCCTTCGCTTGACGCCCATCCGCTTAGGCCTTTCTTAGAAAGCTTCGCTTTCTCTTGGGATGGCCGATGCCGACCGTTCTTCTGCGATCCCGCGCGGGGCGCGGGAACAGGATAGTTTCGAGACACCCTCACAAGTGCGAGGACAAACACGGAGGCAGCACGGAGGCAAGCACAGGGACAAACCCGTTTCCCGCACTTGATGCGGGATCATAAAGAAGCAGGCGGTATCGGCCATCCCCAAAGAGCCGTCAGGCTCTACTTCCGGCCTAAGCTGGTGAGCGTTAAGCGCAGTGACCGCAGTGAGCGTCCGGAGC
>ENA-ORNB01000593-ORNB01000593.1-human-gut-metagenome-genome-assembly--contig:-NODE-593-length-36102-cov-5.350043_pt1 | contig 36102 bp, 37 predicted proteins | sample MGYA00242112_ERZ509016 | MGnify/ENA primary metagenome ERZ509016 (study PRJEB26280, sample SAMEA2338705) | human gut metagenome | biome: human gut; feature: human-associated habitat; material: faeces...
TAGAAATGATGGGATTCCTGGGTATGGGTAACAACCCGATGGTAGGTGCTACCGTTGCTGTAGCTGTTGCTATCGAGGAAGCTATGAAGAAGTAATTTAAAGTATTTCTAATATATAAACTCCTGTAATCATTATGGTTACGGGAGTTTTTTGTTTATGGGAATTATCTTATATGTTACTTCTTTCTTACCCAATCAAATACTTCTTTAAACAACAAATCTTCTTTGCAAAGCATTGGGATTGGTTATAAGAAATACTCAAAATCTCTTCTATCACCTTCTTTCTCCTATAGGAAAGACTCACCGTTTTTCCTTTCTGAAACGAGTAAAATAGAAGATGTTTTGCAGCCAAATCACAGCCATTTTACATTTTTCCAAAAATGGCTGCAAATTTCAATATAACAATCTAACATACAACATTATACATGTTATCAAAAGGACTTCTAAATGTCTAATTTTAAAGATTAAACAAATGGTTAGAAGTTCATTTTCCGTTCTCTTCTTTATAAGAGAAAACAGAGTTAGAAAAGACGGTACAACAATTATTGAAGTATTAATTACCGTAAATGGTGAAAGATGTGGTTTTTCTACTGGTAAAAAGGTAAAAGCTACTTCTTGGGATAAGATCAAACAACAAGTAAAAAATAAAGATGAAGAAGCCAAAAGCCTCAACAACTATCTGAAAGCCGTAAAAGCCAAACTGTATCAGAAAGAAGCAGAATTATTGGATAAAGGTTTTATCATTACAGCCAAACTTCTATGTGAGGCTTATCAAGAAAAGATCGAATCTCTGAAAGAGAAAAGTTTATTTGAGGTCTTTACAGAGCATAATCATGAACAAGAAAAATTAATTGGTAATGGAGTTTCTAAAGCTACTTATTGGATTTCTGAATATACTGTAAGATTACTCAAAGAGTTCATGCAACAGAAATACAAAAGAGAAGATATGTATTTGCGTGAACTCAATTTAAACTTCATACAGTCGTTTCATTCATTTTTGAGGATAGATAAGGGCATGTGCCAAAACTCATCTACAAAACATCTGAAGCTACTAAAAAAGATAATCAATCTGGCTGTTGCAAATTCGTACATATCTTTCAATCCCTTTGCCACATACAAAGTGGAACGAGAAGCAGTTGAAATTGACTTTTTGGACGAAGAAGAACTCAGGAGAATTATCAATTTCGATACTCCTTTGCCCCGATTGGAGAAAGCCAGAGATATGTTTTTGTTTGGCTGTTTCACTGGATTGAGTTATATAGATGTGAAAACTCTCACCACCGCACATTTTGAAAAAGATCAGAATGGAAGAATTTGGATTAAGAAACGAAGAATCAAAACAGGTGTTCTTTCCAGAATCCCATTATTACCAATGGCAAAAATGATCTTAGAGAAATACAAAGGTGATGACAAACTATTACCTATTCAAGATCCAGCAGATATAAATAAGTATCTGAAAGACATTGCAATACTTTGCAATATTAATAAACGGATAACCTATCACACAAGCCGCCATACCTTTGCAAGTACGGTTACTCTTGCAAATAACATCTCTTTGGAAGTTGTTTCTAAGATGTTAGGACACACAAATACCCGTATGACCGCTCATTATGCAAAACTGGTGGATGAAAGTATTGCTAAACAAATGGATCAAATTGTTGATCTATTCGATTAATAAAAAATACTCTAAACCAAAGAATCCTGTTTCCAGAAATGGAGACGGGATTCTTTTTTATCCTTTATCTTTGCACCATCACCATTTAAAAGAAGAATCTCATGTTTACACTTCCAGACAAATTACCCCATGACGATCAACTTTCCGCATTGGAGTATGTCTTTCATTTGGCTACATTAATAGAACCTTTTGAGGACTTCTGCGGATCGCCATTGCTTGATCGGTATATCTCACGTTACAATACTTCTGCAACCAAAAGCGGATTGAAAAAGCTGGATAAATTGAAAGCAAGGCTGAATGAATTTCTTTCCCATGAAGAATTTGGAGAGACACTAACTTCCTTTGAACTGGACACTGAAAAATTCTGGCATTTATTATTATTCGTATATGATTTCTCTTACAATCAATGTACGGACGGGATCAAACACATATCCTCATTGACAACCTTACAAACCATTATTGACAAAATAACGGAAAACACAGAACTTCACCCGCTACAATCTCCCACTTTCAAAGAAGAAACAAAGATTACATTTTGCATCGGAAAGAAGAAATATACCATTGAGGATTGCCCTACCATACTTCATATATGTTCAAGACTTAAAGAAGATATTGACACCTCTGACGATTGGAATTGGCAAAGCATTAAATCCTATATGAAGTCTGAAACTTCTGAATCCACTTCCGTATTGGCTTACGCCTTCTATCTTCATTTTACAACTTTCTTCAACTCCTATCAGTCCATCGTTTCCAAACGGAAGATAAAAGATTCACCATCTAAAAGAGAAAAGCAACTGATTGGCGATTTAATTTTCTTCACTGGAATTATCCAAAATGAAAGCATATCAACCGATCCAGACTACTTGAAAACGCTGATAAAGAGATATAAAGACTACCAACTGCCAAACGGAACTTTCACATACTGACTAAGGGGAACAAATTTGTCCCCTTTTTTTGTTCCTACCCCACCCTACAAAATACCTGCACCTTTGCAGTGTAATCAACAACGAGAGGCCTCAAGTTCACGATTGCGATTTTAAAGTTTAACAATTAAAAAATAAAAAAATGAAGACAGTAAAAGAAATTCAAGCAGAAGTAAAAAGAGAAGAAAGCGTATTGAACCAGTTGGAAAAAAGAGGCGCAGCCTCTTCTGTTATCGAAGCACAGAAAGAAGTAGTTAAAGTCGCAAAGAGTAATCTTGAGGGAGCACAAAGCGCACCTGCTGAAAAAGCAATTCAATCAACAGCAACAGCAGGCTTTATAACATTCGATGTCGTAAAAGATGGTGAGACAACAAAAGAATCCAAAAAAATTGCATTCGTAAAACACAACAGACCTGTTGACACAAAGCGAGTTGACAAATATATTTATATCATTGCTCAAAACAAATACGAAAAAGCATATCCTATTATTGTGGCAGAAGCAGAAAAAGTTCTTGAAAAAGAATATACAGTTGTTGATGTTAATGGAAATACAATTGATAAATCAACAGCAACAGATTATTATGTAGTCCTTGACGGACAGCACAGAGGTACTGCATTCGCTAAATTGGCAGCAGCAGGTGAAGCAATTGAAATTCCTAACGTTCATATCCGCAATAAAGAAAATATAGGAGAATATTTGACTGATATTAATGAAGCTGCAAAAAGTTGGGATAACAAGGATAAATTTGCCGTTGCAGGATTAACAACCGAAAACGAAGCAATCAAAACAATCTCTGAAAAGATCGGGGAAGGCTTCAATCCCTCAACCGCAGCCTTAATCTATTTGGGAAAGAAATTAAACGCCTCTCTTCTGAATAAGGCATTAAAAGGTGAAGATATCAAATTACCCAAAGGCGCAATATTTAACAAAGAGCGTGGGGATAAGTTTATTACCCTTTGCAAAGCCGCTGGAATGAGCGTTGAGCAAATCACAAAACGCTACTATATTGAAGGATTCAACTCATTCGCTCTCTCTACAAATGAGGACAAAGCTTTTGGAGCACTGAAAGAAATCGGAAAACTTACTGATTCAATGGCAAAGATCAAGAGCGTAAAAGAAGGTGACAACTTTATCTCTCTTTTAAAAGAGATTGCATGACAATTGCGGAACAGGGTTTAGGTGACGGATAAACCCTGTCTCTTTTAGAAGGTTAAACCATTTAAAGGAAGAATCTCCAAATTAAGTTGGCTGTTTCTCTTTTAAATGGTCTGACTTTTCTTCACATGGAAAATAATACTTCCTTTTCCCTTATTTGGCTTGTGAGAGAATGCGTTCAAAGAAAATCAGAGTTAAGGTGTATTTCCAGTTTAAATTTTTAACTTTCGGGATTTTTTGGTGACTGGGTATATAAAAGAGAAATTTTCGAAAAATTCCCGGATCTACCAGTTTTCAATCTTAAGGTAACGTTTAACTCAGATTTTTTCTACCATGCAAACAGAGATAATAAAAATACATAAAGGAGAATGGCTTACAGACGCTTTGAAGAGACAAGGATATAGAAATATCCCCTCAAACGTGATTCTGGACAAGACACTTACAGGACTTGGTGCTACCCATACGGAATTGCACTCAAACCGTAATTCCATTATCATAGAACCTAATGTTCCCGTTATCATTGAAAAAACAAAAGATAATTCAGACTGGTTGGCAGTTTGGGAGAAGTGTACACCTTCTAAAGTTGAAAAATACTTGCAATCAACAAATAAAAGAAAGAAACTGATTTGTACACCTGAAAGTTTCTCCAAAATCAGGAAAGCAGCCAATAAATTGAACCTGAATATTTACACTGATTATTTTTGTTTGATGGATGAATGCGAAAAATTCATTCAAGACGTGGATTATAGAAAACGAATCACTCAACCAATATATGAGTTCTTCCAATTTCAACAGAAAGCATTAGTTTCTGCAACACCGTTGGAAATGAGACATAAAGAACTTGTAAATCAAAATTTCAGGATATTAAAGATTGTCCCTGAATATGATTACAGAAAGAATCTGGAACTTATCGTTACTAACAGCTATGACAAGACAGTCAAAAGCAAATTAGACGATTTACGGGATAGCCCTTGTGTTTGTATCTTCATTAATTCCACCAATGGAATAAATAAGATTATCAATACTTTGAAATTGACAGACTATAAAGTGTTTTGTTCTAATCAGAGTGTGAAGAAGTTAAAAGAAAGGGAGTTTGATAATGTATATGAAATGCTTGAACCTTTGGCAAAATATAATTTCTTTACTTGTCGTTTCTTTTCAGCTTTGGATATAAAAGAAAAACAAAATCCTGATATTTTAATACTTACAGACTTGAATGAAGCTATTTACACAATGATTGATCCTTTTACGGAAGCGATTCAGATACAAGGTCGTTTCCGTAATGGCTTCAATTCACTAACCCATATCTCAAATGTCAAGATTGATTTGGATATAAAGAGTAAAGAAGCTATTGACAGCATGATTGAAGAATCTAAGATTACATACTCAGATTTGAAAGACAGACATAAACAAGCAACAGACAAATATAGAAAACAAGCCATATCCAAAGATATGGAATCCGTAAAATATGCGGACTTGTTGGACGAACAAGGAAATATCAATTATTTCTCTGTTGATAACCTGTATAATGAAGAAAGGGTAAAGGAATATTATAAGACAAAGGAATCTCTTTTTAACGCTTATAATGTCACCAATCATTTTAATGTAACGGATGCTTCCGTAATAGAACTTTTGGGAGAAGATGATTTGTTGACATTGAGAAAAGCCAAAACGGATATAGAAAAACGACGTCTGTTGACTGAACAACTACGCAAGCTCTATTCAAATCAGGATAAAGTTGATATTTCCTTTTACTTGAATATTTTGAGGAAAGAAGATCAAGGTACATACACGATTGACACATTCCAGAAAATAGGAAAAGAGGGACTGGAAAAGGCTGGATATAAAAAAGGTACAATAGATAAGGCTGTAAAAGAGTATGACAAAATGATCCACCGATTTCTACCAGAGGTCATAAAAGACATACAGAGTGAGTTCGATCTTAATGTATGGATTGAAAAAGAAGAAATAAGGGATCGTCTGGAAATGATCTATAAGAGACATAATATTTTATACACTGTGAAGCTAAATACAATAAAGGACTATTTTTTAGTTGACGAAACTAAAGATAAAAAGCCTTATAAGTATATCTTAAAGGTGTTAATAAAGGACTTCGGGATTTTTTGAGACTTGGGTATATAAAAGAAAAATCTTGAAAAATCCCCTAAGTATCTTGTTTTGTATGCTTAAAATCAAACCATTTAAGAAGAAAATACCAATCCAATTCGGAATGTTCTTCTTAAATGGTCTAACTTTCCATAAACACAAAATGGATGCCTTGATTTCTCAAAGCACCCATTACACACAATTTATATATGAGCCGAATTTAATCGGTTAAGAATCTCCTTTTGAATCAGAACAAAGTTACTCATTTTAAGAGTCAAGAGAAAATAAATCTTCTTCAAACCAAATTACAGAGATAAAACATGCCTCAACTTTGAAAAATCACTATAAATCAAGCTATCATGTATGATACGCGAGCTAAACTTCACTTATCTTAAAGACCCCCCTCAGTAGATGATAGAGAAGTGAAAAATATGCAAGTGATCTACCTATGAATCTCTTTTTCAAAAACGGATAAATGCCTATCGAACTCTGGAAACGGAGGAAAGAGATTTTTAACGGATAGAGATTTAATGACGGATTGCGATATTTTCCCCTTTTCTCTTTTATATGGTGTAATCCTCAACACTACGAAGGATTAAAACCAAGCCAATACACAGGAATTATCAACAAAAATCAAATTTATATCATTATGGAAAGTCAGTACAAGGTATGTGAAGTGAAACTCACTTACAAGTCAAAGATTAAATCCTCTGAAAGAGAGAAAATCTTATCCGCTGAAGATGCTTATAAAATCCTTTTATCTGTATTTGATTCTGAAACAATACAGTACAAAGAGTTTTTCAAAGTCATTTTAATGAATAAAGCCAACAAGGTATTAGGCATTTGCCCTATTTCAGAAGGTGGATTGAACGAAACATCTGCGGATATACGCATTATTATGCAGGCTGCAATATTGGGTAATGCTTCTGCTATCATATTGGCACACAATCACCCGTCTGGAAACATACAACCAAGTATGCAAGATGATCAAGTGACAAAAAGAGTAAAAGAGATTGCCAAACTAATAGGTATCAATCTTTTGGATCATCTTATCATAACGGACGAGACTTATTACAGTTATTCTGAAAACGGACGGATTTAAAAGATTGTGAGATATGGAAATAATGCTTTATATCTTAATTGCCGTCATTGTGTACCTGATAGTGTTATTAATCTATCCTATCATTCCGTTTATCCTTCTTTTTATCTTCTTGTATAAGGCGATAAAGGAACAATGAGAATCAAAAAAGAATGTTCACTTCTGTTGAAAGTGAATGTTCTTTTGATTTTCAATAAGTTACCATTTAAAGAAGAATAGAGGACACAAAAAACAATCACTTTTATTTATAATCAATTAAAACTGAATATTATGAGTTTGAAATACAGCACAACAACAGCGGATTGTCTGAAATGGGATGAAATGTCAAATCTGGTTAGAAGATTAAGCAGGGACGGAGATTATAAAATGTCTTTACTAATAGCAATTGGCTGTTTTTGGGGGTTAAGAATTTCTGATATATTGTCATTGCGTTGGAAAGATATTCTGAATGTGGATGAGTTTACTTTGCAGGAAAAGAAAACAAAGAAGAACCGTACAATCAAGATTAATCCCCAACTGAAAAGACATATTGCAGAATGCTACGATCACATTCAGCCAATAGGGATTAATTCGCCTATACTGGTAAGCCAGAAGGGAACAACATACTCAATACAAAGAATCAATGTGATCTTAAAAGAGATCAAAGCCAAATACAAACTGAAAGTCCAACATTTTAGCTGTCATAGCCTACGAAAAACATTTGGTAGGCAGGTGTACAACCAAAATGCAGAAAACGCAGAACTGGCTTTAGTAAAGTTGATGGAGTTGTTTAATCATTCCAGTGTGGCGATCACAAAAAGGTATTTGGGATTGAGACAGGAAGAAATATTGCAGACTTATGAAAGTCTTTCCTTTTAAATGGTTAAAATTTCAGCTTAAATCATTGACACATAAAACACTTTTTGTAACTTTGTGGCAATTCTACAAGTTCATAGCGTTGAACCTCTATAGAAGGACATACGTTTAACGAAAGGTGTTATTGAAATTATCTTCTGTTTCTCAAATTCTCGCAAAATTTGAAAGTAGTATGAAGATGGTAGCAATAGCACCCGCATCATTTGATATATACTTATCTGTGAGGATAAATTATATACAAAACTGGTGTGGGTTGCTGTTGCTTTATCCATACTACGGGCAATGCGAGAAGCCAGAGAACAGGATAAGGCAAATACAGTTCCCACACCTTTTTTATTTATTAATCTTTCCAGAGGGGGCAGGGAAAATATATAATAACATTATGGGATTATTTAATTTTTTTGATTCAAACAGCCAGAAAAAGCGAGAAATACAAAATGCAGTTTTTAAATTAAGTGCTGGTTTATCACAGATTGAGGAAGAAATGAAAAGCAATAACAATCAAATAACACCTTTTGCAAAAGCAATTTTGTCGTCTTTATCTGTAGAATCACGTAATCTGTATAATTTGCTTTCTCCAAATGGGAGAACAGATTGGAATTTAGCAAATCAAATGGTGAAATTATCTGATGGAAAAGAGATTACTGTTCATTTATTTTGCTCAAATTTATACCATAAGGGAATTTACCTATATGAACAAACGGGTATAAATATAGCTTTTAGCTTATAACATGAATTTTAAATTAGAATCAACAATGAAAATTTTATACAAATGAAAACTTTAGGGTGGATCATAATGATCATTGGCGGATTATCTGTTATCACAAGTGGCATACCATATTCTTTTGAAGGTATATGTGATTTTTTGACACCAATAATAATAGGTCTGATACTTATTTTTAAAGGGAGAAAAAGTAAATAATAGTCTTGTAGAACTTATAGAATCAATTTAACAACAAAGAAAGGAAACAATTATGGGATGGTTTTGGAACTCAGGAACAAACAAGGATGAAGAAGTTATTAAAAATCAAATTTCCAACATCAACAAGGTACTTACTGATCTATTAAAGTATTTGGATCACATTAGTTCTTCTGGAGAATATTGCTCAATGCAACAAGTTGAAAGATACTTTACTGAAATAGATAGATATATGCAAGAAGTACAAACAGTCTCCAGAAGGTTATCGACTTCTGCTGCTGCAAAAATAAAAGTTACTTGGACGGATGGAAGAATGCTACATTTACCTGAATGGGAGACTTGTTTTCAAATGGTAATGGCTAAAATTTCACAAGATTTTGAGTGCGGTAAATACATGAATATATGACAATTTACATTTGCAAATTTTTCATCTTGATGTTATTATGCACTTCTTGTATTACGAATAAAGAGCAATTGCAATCAAATGCTGAAATATCTATTCGTACCACATTGCAAGAAGTCAACGCGGATTCAGGTTTAGTTATGTTGATGGATTCAGCAGGAAATGTCATAGCCCAAAGCAGTCTTTCTCTTTTAAATGGTAAGCCTTTAGAAGATAAAGTATATACTACAGTTAGAGATATGGGAACACTTGCTGTTCCTGTATCTTTAATTCCCGTTTTAGAGAAAGGGAATGTTTCATTGTCTGATACTGTTGATGTGGGGAATGGTATATATAATCACAAGGGAAAAGAGATCAGGGATCATAATGCGGATATGGGTGGCTATGGAGAAATCACCTTACAACAAGCAATCCTGTTTGATTCAAAAGTGGGTGTAATCAAATCATTATCCCCATATACTACAATCAAGACAACCTATTCACCCATGGAGATACTGAATTTCTATCATTCCATTGCCGTATCAGATCATTCTGTTTGTTCTACAAAGACAATGAAAGAGATACAACAGACCTTTGAAAGGGTAGTCAGTGAAGGTACGGGCAAGCCTCTGTTTTCTGAGCAAGTAAAGATTGCAGGAAAAACAGGATCAGTTATCAAAGAAGGTGGGAAACAGGAAGTTTCTTTCTGTGGTTATTTCAAGGTGAACAATGCTGTATATACCTGCTTAGTCATTATCTCCAATCCCAAAAATGGTTATCCGTCCGGGGGAGTGATGGCGGGGAATGTGGTTAAAGGGATTATTAAATATATACATTAGCTGTATTATGAAAAAGAAATTGTCAGTAACAGCTATTTTGCTCATAACCATTATTATCGCTTTTTCCTCTTACAGAAAAAACCAACAGTCAAAAACGACAGATGAGAATGTAATAAATATGGCTGTTGATAGGATTATGGAGCGAGAAGAAAAAATGGTACAATTCGTAAGAGAGTTTTTCAACGATTCAACGATTCAGATTGTGGATGCAGAAAAAGGTATCTTACGAAAAGATTCCATCTGCTTCTTTTACGATACAGAATGGGATAGCTATTTAGTCATTCCTGATTCCTTTCATTTGGAGATAGCAGAAGATCATTCAGGTATGAACTTAATCTCTGAAAATGAAAGGATAAAAATTTGGGCTGCACCACATAACGCTGAGATATGGGACGGGAGTGGCAGGTTGAAAAACGGTTTGATAGAGGCAGGATTTACAATAGAGGAAAACAAAATGACAGATTCCACTATTGTCATTTCAGGAAATAAAAATGGGGATATTTCTCATTACTCTTATATGAAGATCATAGCAGTTTCGGATAGTATAGATTTATTTATCACATATAGAGCTTTGTCTGAATATAAGCAAGATGCAATAATCAGGAATGTTATCGAACAATTTCCTGATAAACCTTTTTAAAATAAATCATATTGTGGCTTATTCACAGCCATTTTAGAATAAAACAAAAACAATAATAAAACGAAGTTCTTTAATATATTTGTATATTGTTGTAAAATAACACTTTACAAACAAAGCGTTGCTTTTTAAAGGAGTTTATAGCAAGTTACCCATAGTATGACTGACACAATGGGCCGTATGCACGGTGACGCTCAATTCGCTGGTTCTTCATCCGTTCCTGCTCACGTAGAAATGATGGGATTCCTGGGTATGGGTAACAACCCGATGGTAGGTGCTACCGTGGCTGTAGCTGTTGCTATCGAGGAAGCTATGAAGAAGTAAAACTATTTTTATAGCATAAGCAAAGTCCTTGTAATCCGTGGATTGCAAGGACTTTTTTTATTAAATGGAAATATTATCAAAAAAACATGTAGAAAATCAAAACAAAATGGAATACTGATTGTTATTACTATAAACAAACACAGTTAAAAAAGCTCATTCAAAATAGCAACGATAACCGGAATTCTGATATTCCACGAAAAATGTAACTTCAATAAATGATAGCACCTAAAACAGGCAAACATTTAGCAGGCTTCATCCTATTCACGATGATGTTTTTCCTTACGTTCTCCTGCCCTACTAAAAAAGAGTTTAAACAAGACACACATTTGGCCGGTCTTTCTCCGACTGGTACACAATTATAGATGCTCGATACATACCCCATAATCAGGTTTATTTACCTTTTCATTACGATTGGTTGTCGAGTACATGGCCAAAGTTGCACCGAACAAACAAAAAAGAGGCTTAATACTTATTTCTTCAAAGATTAAGCCCCTTTTTTCCCACACTAACCCTTCTTTCCAATGAGCCTTATAAAACCGTATTGAAGGCTATTTCCTCACTAAAGTATATTTATACCCTGTTTCCGAGCAGTCTTGCAAGATAAGAGTATCCCCTTTGACAGACACAGGATAGGCCGGGTTGGTCTCGTAGAAGACATCCATCAGATATGCTTCATATCCGGCCCCCGTATCCGCTTTGCGCCAGTTCAAGACTCCCGGTTCAGCTTTGCCGTCCTCCGTCCAGACATACTGGTCGTCTGCAAACTTGATGAAAGTATTCTCATACTCGCAGAATTCACGGGCATTCTTGCCGCTCACCAATTCCCAATCTCCGTTGACCAATGCCTTGATCTCCGGCAGCTCCTTATCGAACAACGTTACATTCACGTTCTTCACTTCCTTCTTCTTACCCTGACAAGCCGTACCAAACAGCAGGACAGCGACAAGCAGCAACGGCAATACATTCATCAGTTTTTTCATATTCCTATCTTATTTACAATGTTCCTTTATCAACTTCTCGGCAAGTGGATCACCCAATTCTTTAGCTTTGTTGAATGCTTCGCAAGCTTCTGCTTTCTTCTCCAAACGGACGTAACAAACGCCCCGCAAACGATAACAAGCTCCGAAATCAGGAGCGATCGCAATTGCCTTCTCTATACTTTTCAGTGCATCTTCATACTTCTGCTGACGAACGTAGATAGAGGCTTCTTCCGCATAGTAGTCAGGCGTGTCAGGACTTCCCTGTATAGCAGCCTGGATATCCTTCAAAGCTCCTTCCAGGTCACCCGCACGAAACTTAGCCTGTTCACGCAGGAAAAAGAAGTTCGGAAGTACCTGGCCACCGACCAGCGTATAATAAAGATCATAATCAGCGATAGCCTCCGTATATTGTGCAAGGCGTAGACGCCAATCGATCCGTTCCAGCACATAAGCTGCCGCCTCGGCATTCATATTTGTCCCGCATTTCTCGATCGCCTTATCGAGCAAGTCGATCACATCACCGATATTAAAACCAGTAACCCGTTCCTTTGCCTTTGCAGCCAAATAATAGGAAGAAGCAGAGGCGACATCGCTATTGTTAACGATCATGTACTCATCGAATGCCTGTTGGAACTCTCCTTTATTGAATAGGATATCCGCCCTTAACTGATGATAGGCAGGCAGATTGTCCTCTTCGATTGCCTTATCCAATGCCTCCATAGCGGCTTCGGTTGTCCAGGCGGGATCGGTCAGCGTACTATCAGCCGAAGCAACACCGTAGATCAGCTTAGCCCGGTTATACCAGAAATCACCTTTCTTATCGCTATATTTGGAAGCGGTTTTTATGTCGTCCAATGCCTTTTGCAGATAAGTTGCCTGTTCAGCCGTAGAGTTAGCCAATGCCGCACGATTGTAGGCATAAAGATCGGAACGATTCAGATAGCCGTCAGAAACATCCGGGAAGGTGGCGATAAAATCGTTGACCGTTTCCAGGCGTGCCTTTGCGTCCTGCGTGCCACTAATCAGGTAAAGAGCGACGGTTGCTTGGTCCAGTTCTTTCGGCCATCCTTTCGGTATATTGATATTGCGGTATGCAGAACTCAGATAATCAGCAGAGCCTATTGACAAGCTACCCGCATATCCAGCAGAAAGACCATAGCAAATATCTTTCTTTCCACCTGCATCCGCTTGTGCCAGCCCGAACACTTCACCTTCGGGAGTCAGCAACGGGGCATTGAGTTCGTTTTCTTCCAATGAGATTGCCATCTTGTAATATTTATACGGATCTTTCAGTTTACTTACTTCGGTAATAGCACCGGACTTAAAGGTGGCGTTCTTGCCGGTAGAGTACAACAGCAGATAGGCATTCGTCCCGTTTGCCACCGGATCGGCAGCGATCGGCAGGAAAGCGGCCTTCTTCGGCACTTCGACCTGAAACTTTACGGCATCGTACAATTCGTCCGCCCCCTGGATATTCTTAACCGGAAATGTCTTTCCCTCGAAGTCTGTGATTGTTGCTTTCTCGGCTCCTTTGAAAATATCGTATGCTGAGACAGCCTCGCCTGTTTCGGAGATAAAGAATCCCGTACTGGTTGCGAGCTTATTTCCATCCTTTCCATAAGTGGTAATTGTAAAGACCGCTCTCTTGGCTTTGTCCATCCATTTAGGAGCGTTTTTCTGTGCTGTCGCCGAGAAGCACAGACAGCTGATCAAAATCAAATGTAGTATTCGTCTCATTTCTTTTTCATGTTATCAGATACAGACGCAAAAGTAAGTATTTATCTTAGAATATACACATCATGGTGTTAAGAAAGATAAAACACCGTTTTTTGCTTTCACCTTCCAAGCTTAACAGAGGATTATAAAAGCCTAAACAACTGAATATCAAAGGTGATATTTCGAAAAAAACAGCCTATACCCTATTCGCCAATAGGCTATAGGGTAGAAACAAAAAGGTTATAGGCTGTTCCGGAATAGCCTATAACCTTTTTGGGAAGCGGTCGGCATCGCTTTTGATGAAGCTGCTGATGTTTTTCAGAAAGGCTATTGGTTACACCTGTAAAAGCTATGACTTATGGGATGGAAAGCTATCGGTTATTGCCGGAGAAGCACCTTGTACTATCGCTTTCCGGATATTATACCTATAAACCAAACATGCCGTCACGAAATAAAACGCGCACTGTACCCACAGGGTAATATATTCGGATTGTATCTCGCTCATCGAAGCCCCCATCGAGTTCAGCTTGACATAGGCCATTGTCGCTGGGGCTGCCGGAATGAGATAATGTGCCATCTTCCAGTACCAAGGCATCAGTTCTATCGGATACGAGACACCGGAGAGGAAGATGAGGCCGACAGAGAAGAAGGCAATCATCAAAAGCGGTGCGTCGGAGTCCGTAAAGAACAGGGATGCCGTAAGCCCGAAAAAGCTGGTTGCCAACAGGAAGGGTATCATCAGCATGATGACATACAGGGGGTTGCCAATATCCGGGAGACCGAACATCAAAGGGATCAGCCCCAATAGGAACAAAGCGAAAACCGCATACAGCATACCATAAACAAACGTCTTGCCGATCACCACCTGTGCCATCCGCCCAAAAGAGAGATCCACAGGATTGCCGGCAAAACGGACAATCGAGCCGCTATGCCGTTCGTCGCCGCTAATCATGGCAATCACCATCATCAACGTCTGAAAGATGATCACAACCAGGACCGAAGGAATCAGGTAAGTTCCATACCCCTCGGTCGGGTTATAGAGAGCAGTCCCGACCACCTCGACAGCCTGGGCCGAAGCAAGCTTCGGAGCTGCCTGTTGAGGCAAGAACACCAACATCTCCGGCCGGTAGTCGTCGTTCAGAGCCAACATAGAAGCAGCCGAAGCTTCCTGCATGGCGAGGTAGTAAAGGAAAGCGCTCGTCGTCTCGTACATGATGAAAACAGACTCTTCACCACGGGCAACACGATCCTCGAAATCGTCCGGCAGGTAGAGGATACCGGCCACCTGGCCCGCTTTCATCATGTCCTGAGCCTCCGGGTAATCAGTAGCCGTAGTCACGACATTGACCTGCGGGGTGACGTCGAGCAGACGGACGTAGTGGCGGCCCAATTCGCTATGGGAATGATCAACGACGGCGACCGGAACTTTACGGACCAGGTCGGGGGCGTACATATAATTGTACAGCAAGCCGTAGACAAATATGCCTCCCATCAGTACGAGCAGGATGGCATAGCTACCGGCAATCGTCTTGAACTCATCATGTATAACAGATATTACCTTCATATTCATATTTCTTTTTTTAAGAGACGAGATGCCTCCACATCTCTTCGTTCACAATCGCTTTCTTCAAACGGGGCAACATCAGCAGCGAGGGAAGAAGGAAGCAGAGCAGCGCAACGTAATTCACCCAAGTCCAGGCAAAACCGTAATCCCCGTAAAGCAAATTCTGGTAAATCTCGGTGAAATGGCGGACAGGGAACAAGTAAGAAGCATAATGCACAGGAGCATACATCGAGGACACAGGAAAGGTCACGCCTGACAGCGTTGCACCAAGCGAACCGACCATCGACACGATGCTGATAATGATGCTGAGTGCGGGAAAGACAGAGAAGATGAAGACCGCCAGTGCTTGTGTCGAGACGACAAACAGGATTGCCGTAAGGTTGAGTGGCCAGAAACCACATGAAAACGGTATGTGCATAAGACCGAACATAACATAGTTCGCCAATATACTCATCAGGCTGAAAATAACGGTGTAGGGCAACAACTTTCCCGCTACCGCCGTCACAATATTGCCGCCTGCCTCCGAGAGCCACTCTGCCCCCGTCCCGAACTTAATCTCGCTACCGACGGCATAGACCGTTGTCAGCAGGATAATGACCTGAAAGAGGATAAAGAAGAAGGGGTTGCCCAAGTAAACTGAGTAGTCCAGATCAGGATTGAACAGAGGATGGCTACTAGCCTTGACGGGAAGCAGGAAGGTAGTGATCTGCTCCTCTCCGATTCCCAAGGCGGTGGCTTGCATCACGATCGGGGCCATCGAAAGTTGGCGGAGGACGGTTTCGAAAGCGCCACGCACCTCACCGCCTACGCTCAAGAGAGCATAGTGATAGTAGTAGGCAAGCGTCGTCTGCCGTCCGGCCATGACATCAGCCGTGAAACCAGTAGGGATCACGAGATAGCCGTATATTTCTTTCGACTGGGTGGCACGCCGGGCAGCCGTCTCGTCGGCATAGCGATGCATAACCTTGAAAGTGGGGACGGCTTCGACTGTCCGCACGACTTCCCTCGACATGGAGGTATTATCTCCATCGACAATACCGACGGGTATGTTCTCCATCTGCCCATTCCCGAAGATCGTGGACATGAAGAAGATGCAGAACAGCGGCAGCACGATACACACCCCAAAATAGAGACGTCGCGAGACCATCCGTACAAGTTCTCTTCGAAGAACCCGTATGAATGGACAATTGATAATTGACAGTTGACTATTCATCATACTATTCTTAAAATTGCCCATTGTCAATTATCAATTGTCAATTCAACCAGTGCCGACATTCCGGGACGCAACCCATCCACCTTTCCGACCGGCAGGGCGTGTATCTCGAACGTACGGAGATCGTAGCTACCTGTCTGCTTGGTCGATTTCCAAGTGGCGAAGCTACCTAAAGGGCTGACATAATTGATCTTAAACTCGATATTCTTCTTATCGATTGCCGGAACATCGGCAACAAACGTCCCTCCCATCGGGAAGAGCGGCAGGCGGTCTTCGCGGACATTCAGCACAATATGCACGTCGTCAAGCACGATCAGGTTCATAATAGGCATACCGGCTCCGACCAACTCCCCCCTTTTCGGGAAGATGGTCGATATCTGGCCGGATTCCGGGGCTGTCAAACGGGCATCCTGCAAGAGAGCGGCAACCTCTTCAACCGTACCTTTAGCGGCGTTCACCAGAGATCGGGCACTCTCTTTATCCTGTATCTGGGCACCGTCGAGTGCCATCTGGTATTGGTTCCAGGCTGCCCGCTCACCGGCTACGGCGGCCTCATACAAAGCTTTCACCTCGTCCCTCCGTTGCGAAGAAACGACGCTGTCTTTATACAAGGCTTCGATACGATTGTAGGTAGTCTTTGCCAGTTTGAGGTCCGACTTCGACTTGTTCCAAAGTTGCTGGACAGTGGCAATGATCTGCTTACGCGTTCCCTCGTCTACCTTCTGGTTCTGGAAACGGGCGATACTTTCGAGAGCGTTCACTTGCTGATATTTGGCGAGTGCTTCGGGGCTATTGATGACCACAAGGGTATCGCCGGCCTTCACATTCTGCCCTTCCTTTACTAAAAATGTGTCGATACGGCCGGGCAGTTTCCCGGAGATGCGTATCTCGGTTGCTTCAATTTGTCCCTGCAAGATCACAGGTTTGTCTTTCAACAGGAGCATGCCTGTGAAAGACAGGATGATGACGGCGATCAGCACTACTATGAAGGAGATCGTCAGATATTTTTTCGATTTGTCCATGATTATACGGTTTTATGTTTATAAGATCTCTGTTTTACCGTCCATCCGGTATTGATGAAAGGTTTCGGGAATACCACAAATAGACAGGAGATTGGCGAGCGCTACATCATACTGGTAGTAAGCGAGCAGGAAGGCGGTCTTCACTTTCGAGAGCACCACTTCAGCGTCTACCACATCCGAGGAGGTCGCCATTCCCTCTTTGAAGGATTTCTCACGGATACGGACCAGTTCATTACTCATCTCAAGTGTCGTATTCAACGCCTTGACATTGTCCATCGCATTCTGCATCTGGGAGTAGAACTTATCGACCCCAACCTGCAAATCGCTCACAGCCTTCTCTTTTCCGATGGCGAGCGACTGACTGGTCAGGCGTGCCTGCCGGATACGTTTCTCCCGGTCGAGGCCGTCGAAGATGTTCCAGGTAAAGCCAACCCCGATCATCGTACGCGGCATGAGGTACTTGTCGAGTCCGTCCGCATAGAGAGTCTGCTTGCCGATCAGGGCGATGTTGGGGAGGTAGCCTGAACGGCCGATCTTCAACTGGTCACCGGCGATATTTTCCTGTAGTTTCAGTTGGTTGACCAGGTAGTTGTTAAAAGGGATCATCTCCTTGAAGTAGTTGGCCGAAGGGATGCTCTCGTTGATAAAGAGGGAGGTTGTCGTACGAATCTCCTGTTCTTCCCCTATATTGATCAGACTCTTAAGTGCCTGACTGGCGACTTCGAGGTCTTTCCGGGCAGATTCGAGTTCACGCTTCGCCTCTTCCATGCTTACCTGAGCGACAAGGCGTTCGGCCCGGTTGATCATCCCTTGCTGTTCTAACTTCAAAGCTTGGTCGTAATGGGTTTTCAGGGAGTTATAGGTTTCCGCCTTTACCTCGACAACCCGCTGGCCGAGTCGTAAACCGAAATAGCTTTCGATCAGCAATGCTTGCTGGTTCGCGCTTACCTGTTCGCGGTTGACTTCGGCGACGGACACGAGCTTCTTGCCTATCTTACTGGCATAAATACGTTTACCACCTGTAAAGATAGGCCAGGTCAGGTTGGCATCGATCGACGTGACGTTCTGCGAAATGAGCGGCAACGTCAACGTGTTTTGTCCGATCTTATCAAGAAGTGATGAGATAAACTGGTCGTTGGGCAAGATAGAATGGACATACTCTTTCGCCGGATCGGTGAATTGGTTCAAGGACTGGTGTACCTCGACCGGGTTCGACATATGCACATAAGCTCCTGCGGCACTGATAGTGGGATACCAGAAAGCATTGAGCTTCTGATGTTCGTTCTTCGCCAGCTCCACTTCCTTCCCGGCAATCCTGAGACTTTTGTTCTCGCTTTGCAAGAGCGTGAGGGATTGCTCCAGCGACAAGTCCATTGCCTCTGTTTGGGCAGAGGCAAAGGCAGGAAGAAGCCACAGCAGGGCAATGCTGAAGTGAGTAAAGTTATAAATCATAAGTGCGTCTAAATTTAGTTTGTGCGAAATTTATGATTTATAACAAGGCGATCGCCTTTATTGTTCCCCTGCCCCTATCGTTTCTTCTTAAGGTCGGGCAAGAACCACGTGACCAGTCCGATAAGGGGCATATAGCCACAGACGTTATAGACCGCCTCTATACCATACCGGTCAGCCATATTCCCCAATACGGCCGATGCAATCCCCGCCACCCCGAAGGCAAAACCAAAAAAGAGTCCGGAAATCAAGCCTAATTTATAAGGTAGCAATTCCTGTGCATACACCAATATAGCCGGGAAAGCCGACGACAGGGTCAAACCGACACAGAAACTAAGAATCGCCGTCAGATACAGGTTTTCCACATGGGGCATGATCAGTGTAAATGGGGCGGCTCCTAAGATAGAGGCCCAGATCACGTATTTCCGTCCTACTCGATCACCGATCGGTCCTCCTAATAACGTTCCGATTGCCGTCGCGATCAGGAAGACGAACAGGTAAAGTTGGGAGGCTTGCACACTAACCCCGAATTTATGAATCAGATAGAAGGTGTAGTAGCTGTTCAAACTCGCCATATAAATATATTTGGAGAAGATCAGAATCAGCAGGATCACTATCGAGAAGACGGTCTTTCCCATCGGGAGCGGAGTACGGACATGCGTCTTTGGCATTTCTACTTCCGCTTTCTTCAACCGGAGCAGGAGACCTTTATACCAGTGTCCGACAGGGATCATCACCATAATCGCGGTAAAGGCCAAGATCGTGAACAAGGCGATATGCTTCCGCCCATAGGGAGCAACAAACACGGCAGCAAGCAACGGTCCCAATGATCCGCCCAAATTTCCCCCGACCTGGAACAGCGATTGTGCCAATCCTCGCTTTCCGCCCGATGCGAGGGAAGTCAACCGGGAGGCCTCCGGATGGAAGACTGACGAACCAATCCCGACCAATGCTACCGAGCAAAGGACCAGCGGCAACGTACCAGCAAAAGCCAGGCTCAACAACCCCACGAGCGTAAAACTCATCCCTGTCGGCAATGACCATGCCGAAGGCCATTTGTCAAAAAACAATCCAGTCAATGGCTGGCATACGGATGCTGCCGACTGGTAGACGAGCGTTATCAACCCGATCTGGGCAAAACTCAACCCTAAATCTTCCTTAAATAGTGGATAAACAGCCGAGATAACGGACTGTAACGTGTCATTCAAGCAATGACATATACTCAAAGCGACCAGTACCCGGAAGGTGATTCCCGTAGTGGCCTGTACCTTGTTCTGTTCCATTTAATTAACCTTATTGCCTCTTTCGATTGCAAAAGTACATATAAAAAAGGATCTGTCAGAAAGATTGTTCGAAATATCCGATTTAACACTTACATTTTAATATAATACAAGGATTACAGGCTAATTGATAGCCTTTTAAGGTCCACTTGGTCATAATCAATGAAACTTTCGTTTAATATCTTTGTGGTTCTTTATGTAAAAGGGCGTGAGCCAAACCCGATATGAGTTGTTTTATACTCGAAGTCGAAAACAAAAAGCATGAATAATGATTCTTTAGCTTAGTTTACTGCCCCGGAGTCGAAAGAGATTTTTTGCATCCATCTCTCCCGAAACCTACGCCAAATTCCCCCTATCTCCCTTATCGCCCTGATGCAGGAGGTCAGTTTCACTCCGGACAGTATCTAAGTTCAAATCGAAAAGACTACTCTTCCTCTCCTCCTGGTACATGGAGAATAAAGGTGGTAGCACCGATCGTTACAATGGCGCCTTCACCGATCCGTACCTGTTCTTTTTTTCCGACAAGTACGCTGCACAAAAATGTTCCGGTAAGACTCGGGAAATCGCGCAATGTATAAACGAGCTTCCCTCCTTTATCTTCTTTCACATTTATCACACAATGCTTACGGCCCATACTGGGGTCACTCGTGATGATGGGGACATCGACTCCGTCGGTATCTTTATTACGGCGGCCGATCACGTTATCGCCCATTACGAGGGGAAGTTCCTGCTTGAACCCGAAAGCATTTTCGATTACTGTAATATAACCGCAGGAAAAGTCCGGTTCCTTCACCTCTTTTTCCTGTCCCGATTCGGTACGGACTATTTTTCGTCCTAACTTGATCTTAAATTGGGAACCACATTGCGGGCATACGAACGCCAACACTTTACCTTCCGGATACTTTGTTTCATCAAACGCTAACTGATTATCACACTTAGGACAGAAAACTCTCTTCATATCTATTTTTGAGTATTGACATATAAATTGCGTACAAAGATATAGTTTTTCCCTTATATAACCACTGTTCTACGGTTATCCTGCAAATCCATGCTATCATAGTCCAATGGCAAAACGGCAGATATGTTATAGAAAATCATATACAAAAAAAGGCTATCCGTCACGGACAGCCAATCTTCATTGTTAACCTTAAATCTAATACCATGAAAAACACAGTGCAAATATATAGACTTTTATGTTATGTAGCATACTTTTTTACTTGGAAAATTCATCCACTTAACCATGTTTAACAAAATCATGCTACAAAACATAATTTTAGATACACATTTCCCCCCTTAGGCAACGACCTGTTCCAGTTTTGTATACAAAAGCAGCAATTCCGTATAACTTTAGCCGGGTATCAAAAATAACAATCCATTTATATTCCCTAATTTCACAATTATTTTTTACAAAATCATAGGATTATCATTACCTTTGTCATAAAACAACAAACCAATAAACGAGATATGCAAAAAATGGATATGCCTCATTTTTCTACACACAACCCTTTGAAAAAAGAACTGAACTTGGAAAACATCTACCAGAAACTTCCAATAGGTATCGAACTATACGACGGAGAAGGCAATTTGATCGATCTGAATGAAACAGACGAACAGCTATTCGCCATAAAACGCACGGATATTATCGGCATAAACCTATTCGAAAATCCCAATTTTCCGGCAGACCAGATTCACCGCTTGAAAAAGGGTGAGGAAGTCGCGTTCGATTGCCAATATGCTTTTGACAAAATAAAGACAAACCAATATTACCACATAAATCCCCAACAAGAAAATACGATCTTATATCTATCTATCAAGTGTCTTCCTTTGAAAGACGAGGACGAAAACATATACGGGTACATCATCATGTTCAGCGATGAAACAGAGAAATATAAGAAGATCGAAGAAACCAACGAATTGTTTAACAAATTGAAAACAGTTATCGGAGACGGAGATTCTCTTATGTGGGAGTACGATATCAAAGAGGATAAGATGCATATAGACCTCGAACTACGCGATCCTGCCAAACCTTCTAAATTAAAAGAATGCAACCTGACCTCTCGAAAAGACTTCTACCAGCTTGTACATCCGGACGATCACCAACGGGTATTGACGGAAGCTTTCGAAAAGTTGATCAAGGGGGAAATAAAAGGATATACTGCCCAATACAGGCGCCTGTTCAGGGATGAATACATCTGGGTCAAAGCATTTGTACAACCATATAAATATGATGAAAATGGAAAACCTCTGAAAATACTCTATTATTTGACCGATATCACAAATGAAATAAATATACGGGAGAAACTACGTGCAGCAGAGAAAGAACGACATCAAAAAAACATCGAACTCGCAAAAGCCCAGGAATCCAATAAACTCAAATCGATGTTTCTGGCAAATATGAGCCACGAAATACGGACGCCCCTCAACGCAATCGTCGGTTTTTCCAGCATTCTCGCAGATATGCAAGAGGAAGATATGGACGAACGGCATTTCTATGTGGATATCATCAACAAGAACAGTGACCTGCTCTTGCAGCTGATCAACGACATTCTCGATTTCTCAAAAATAGAAGCCGGCACATTCGACATCCATCTGAAAAAGTTCGACTTCAAAGAAATTTGTGAGAAAATCTATGCTGTCCACGCCTTGAAAATACCAGATCATGTATGTTTCTCTTTCAATCGGGACTTACCATCCGTCGAACTCAATTCCGATCCGAAACGGCTCACACAGGTAATCTCCAATTTCCTGACCAATGCTATCAAATTCACATCGGATGGCGAAATCAAATTGGATTACCTATTGGAAAAAGATAAGATATATGTATCCGTGACAGATACAGGCATCGGAATCAGCGAAGAAGCATGCAACAACATATTCGACCGGTTTGTCAAACTGAATACCCACAAACAAGGGACGGGTCTCGGACTATCCATCAGCAAAAGCATCATTGAAAAATTAGGTGGGAAAATCGGCGTCTATTCCACTTTGGGAAAAGGCTCTACGTTCTGGTTCACACTTCCGCTAACAACAAACGGGGTTTCAGGCACACGATAACACACAAAGAGAACTACCTATTTCATCCTTGTATCGGCTCCCCACATGAGCTTTTCACGGAGGGTCTGATAAAAAGTATGGTTATATCGTTTGATCACTTTGGTCGTATAATCGGCTTTGCTCACCCGCAATTGTATACCGGTCGGGAAGATCTCGGAACGCCCATCAAGAGCGATCAGGAAATATTTATTCCGGCTTTCCACCCCCAGAGTAATCGTAAAGGAATCCGGAATTACCAGCGGACGGACATTCAACGAATGCGGTGCGACCGGGCTCAAGACTAAATTCTTGCTTTGCGGAATGATAATCGGACCGTTCACACTCATCGAATAGGCCGTCGAACCTGTCGGCGTAGAGATGACCAAACCATCAGCCTGATAAGAAGTCAGATATTCCCCGTCGAGCGTCGTATGGATCGTAATCATGGAAGAGGTGTCCCGTTTCAGGATCGCAATCTCATTCAAGGCATAATTATAACCGTGAAACACCCGGTCTTCCGTATGAAGGCGCAATAAAGTACGTTCCTCCGTCTTATAGTAATTCTTAAATAATTCATCCAGCGTATCTTCTATATCCTTGCTTGCCACATCTGCCAGAAAACCGAGGCGGCCGGTATTGATGCCCAAAATAGGAATGTCCTGCTTATTCACCCTGGCGGCAGTACGCAGGAATGTCCCGTCCCCCCCCAGACTCAACGCCACATCCAAATCAAACTCGTCGCTTGTCAAGATGCCCGATACCGCAGGTTCATAATTCAAAGCATCCGTAAGGAAGAGATAAAAGTCACGGTCCACAAAAACCTCTGCCTCCAAAGAAGCCAGTTTTTCAAATAACCGCCTAATCACAAGTTGCTTATCCGCCTGATATTCGCTCCCGAAAACCCCAACTTTCTTCATACCCGATTCATATTTTCCTAATTGTCAATTATCAATTGCTTATATATTCATATAATAGACCAATTCTTCCATCCGTTGTTGCAACAAGTCGTCCACCATCCCCTTTTCCATAAAATAGTAGAGGACTGTATAATTAAAACGTTCAAAACTACGGATCACAGGAGATACATCTTCCAGATCGATCTTGATAATCAAATGCAACCTCCCGGTCGTCTTATCCGTATAGGAAAGCAGGCTCAGGACATGCGCATTATTCGCCTCTATCAAGCGGGCGATGTCCGTCATCGAATAATCCTGCGGCATCACTTCCAGCACAAAAACACTTCCGGCCGTATCGGCATTGCAAAGTTCGGACAGGATATCGATCAGTTTATCACGCGTAATGGCCCCGCTATACTCCCCCTCCGCACTCACAACCGGAAGGAGGCTCAACTGATAGCGGGCGGCCAGTGCCAACGCCTCATGGATATGGGTATCTTCTCGGACACTCGGTGAAAACAATACCGGATCTCCGATAGTAGCAGTCGGATCAGGCATCGCCAACAGGTCTTTTTCAGAAACCAGACACCGATATACGTTTTCGTTCAACAATGGCAGATGCTTTAACTTAAAATCATCCATCAAAGCTAATGCATATTCCCCGGTGTCAAAACTTTTTAACACCGGAAATTCCTTCGTTATGAAATCTTTCACCAACATTCTTCTGTATATTCCCTAAATACTGCTAAATTTGCCGATACTTTTGTGCAAATGTAATGAAAGAAAAAAGATATAACGATATACGATGACAAATTTAAGTGTAAACATTAACAAGGTGGCAACCATTCGTAACGCACGCGGTGGCAATGTACCAAACGTATTAAAAGTAGCATTAGATTGTGAAGCTTTCGGTGCACAAGGGATTACCGTTCATCCCAGACCGGACGAACGTCATATCCGGTACAGCGATGTGTATGCCTTGAAACCGGAAATAAAAACAGAGTTTAACATAGAAGGTTATCCTTGCGAGAAGTTTATAGACCTGGTTCTGAAAGTAAAACCGACGCAGGTGACATTGGTGCCGGATGCTCCCGATGCCATCACATCGAATGCAGGTTGGGATGTAAGAACCCACTTCGACCAGTTGAGCGAGTTAGTCGAAACTTTTACCTCACACGGTATCCGTACCTCCATATTCATCGGAACAGATCTTGAGAATATTGAATGGGCCGCCAAGACAGGAACCGACCGTATCGAGTTATACACGGAACCTTATGCGACCCTCTACCCTCAGGATCGTGAAGAAGCAATCGCTCCCTTTATCGCTGCCGCCCAACTTGCCAAGAACTTGGGATTAGGTGTAAATGCCGGTCATGACCTGAGCTTAGAAAATCTGGCTTATTTCCATCAAAATATCCCGGGACTGGATGAAGTTTCCATCGGCCATGCCCTGATCAGCGATGCTCTCTATTACGGGCTGAAAGAGACGATCCGTTTGTACAAGGAGGCATTGTTAATTAAGGAATTAAAGAATTAAAAATCGACTATTCATTCTTTCATTCCTTAATTTTCAACTCTTTAATTCTTTAATTATTCATTCTTTAATTTTTTCAAAACAATATGAGCATTTTACTTTCCCTACAAGGGGCACAAACAGCAGAACAGATGCCGGACCTCACGGCGGTAACAGCACCCACGGAAGCTGAAATCAATGTAATTGACCTCGCTTTTAAAGGCGGTTGGATTATGGTTGTCTTATTGTTACTCTCGCTGATGGCATGTTATATATTTATCCAGCGCCTGATGGTCATCCGTCGCGCCGGGCGGGAGGATGAAACATTTATGAACCGCATCAAGGACTATATCCATGAAGGAAAGGTCGATTCAGCCCTGAACCTATGCCGGAGCACCAATACCCCTTCCGCCCGTATGATCGAGAAAGGCATCACCCGCCTGGGACGCCCGATGAACGACGTATTGGTTGCTATCGAGAACGTGGGTAACCTAGAGATCGCCAAGCTCGAAAAAGGATTTCCGCTGATCGCCACCACGGCCGCTGGTGCCCCTATGCTAGGGTTCTTAGGTACGGTGACCGGTATGGTACGCGCTTTCTTCGATATGGCAAATGCCGGAACAAATGTAGACGTATCCCTGTTATCCGGAGGTATCTATGAAGCGCTGGTAACAACGGTAGGCGGTCTCGTAGTCGGTATTATCACTCTGTTTGCCTACAACTATCTGGTTTCGCAGGTAGACAACGTAGTAAATAAGATGGAAGCCCGCACAATGGAATTTATGGACTTATTGAATGAACCTGCAAACTAAAGATTTATGATTTATGATTTATGATTTATGCGTCGATGATAAATCATAAATCAAAAATCATAAATCATAACTCAAAAAAGTTATGGCTTTAAAACGAAGAACAAAAGTAAACGAAAGCTTCAGCATGGCTTCCATGACGGACGTCATATTCCTGCTGTTGATTTTCTTTATGGTTACCTCCACCGTCGTGATTCCGAACGCTATCAAGGTGACGCTCCCGCAGGCGCAAAAGCAGACAGCCGCCAAACCGCTTACACGTGTCACGATAGATGCGAATTTGAATTACTATGTCGCTTTCGGTAACCAGCGGGAAAAGCAAGTGTCATTCGAAGAAATCACGCCGTTCCTGCAAGACAGTTATGCAAAAGAGCCGGAGATGTTTGTCGCATTGTATGCTGACGAAACGGTCCCTTATAAGGAAATCGTGCGTATCCTGAACATCGCAAACCAGAATAAGTTTAAGATGGTGCTTGCCACAAGGCCAAATAGTTGAAAGCTGAAAGTGGAGAGTTGAAAGTGGCTTCGCGTCGCTATTCTAACTTTCCACTTTAACTCTTAAAAACTTTCAACTTTCACCTTTCAACTCTTTAAAATTATGAAGTTAAACAAAGATGACATATACGGTATAGCAGGTTCGGTGGCTTTTCACCTGTTTATCCTGCTGATTCTGGGTTTCACGGTCCTGAGGACCGTCGTGCCCGATGAGGATGGCGGTATTCTGGTGAATTTCGGTAATGTCAATGCGGCAGCAGGGACATTCGAACCTAAATATACCGGCCAGGAATCTCCCGAGGAAACGACTACTCCCCCTCCCCCCGTACCCCAGCCGAAGGTTGAAACACCCAAGGAAGAACTGATAACGCAGGATATGGAGGAAAGCGTCGCGATCGAAGAAGCGAAAAAGAAAAAAGAGAAAGAAGAGTTACGCAAGAAAGAAGAGGAAAAGAAACGGAAAGAGGAAGCCGAAAAAGAACGTATCCGCAAGGAGGAAGCCGAGAAGAAACGCCTCGCCGAAGAGCGCCGTAAGAAAGAACAGGCCATCAGCAACAAGGTCGCAGGAGCTTTCGGCATGGGAAGCCAGGAAGGGAACAGCCAGGGGGATGCCGAATCAGGAACCGGCAACCAAGGCAGCCCGTTCGGCAATTCCGACCACGGAGCCAATGAAGGCGTGGGAGGCTACGGCTCATTCAACCTGAACGGACGCTCGATCGGCCGAGGAGGGCTTCCCCGCCCTGCCTACACGATCCAAGAAGAGGGACGAATCGTAATCAACATTACGGTAGATCCAAAAGGAAATGTTATATTTGCAGAAATAGGTAAGGGTACTAACATCGACAACGGTTCTATGCGCAAGAGTGCTCTGGACGCGGCTAAACGCGCCAAGTTCAACAGCATTAGCGGAGCGAACAACCAGAGTGGTACGATCACCTATCTGTATAAACTTAAATAAGAACAACATGAAGAAAGCAATTGTATTCTTAGCGAACGGTTTCGAAGAAATGGAAGCCCTGGGCACAGTCGATATTCTACGTCGTGGAGGAATCGAAGTGACAACCGTTTCTATCACAACCGACACGGTTGTCATGGGTGCACATAATATTCCGGTCACGGCCGACACGACATTGGACAATCTCTGCCAGGGGATAAATTCCCCAGCATACGATGCCCTCATCCTCCCCGGAGGCATGCCGGGGGCATCGAACCTGAACGATTCGGAGGCTGTCAAAGAAGCATTGCTCGGGCAATACCGCGAAGGCCGTATCGTAGCAGCCATCTGTGCCGCTCCTATGGTATTGGGCGGACTCGGCTTATTAAAAGGCCGTAACGCGACCTGCTATCCAGGGTTTGAAACGAAACTGATCGGCGCAAACGTCACCGGTGAAGCCGTTGAAGTTTCCGATAATGTGATAACCGGCAAAGGTCCCGGATTAGTCATGAACTTCGGCCTCGCCCTGGTAGCCGCCATCAAGAGTGAGGCGGTAGCGGAAGAGGTGGCGGCAGGGTTGCTATTGTAAAGACGGTTCTCAAATCGCCCGTACACGAACTGCCTGTACTTGAAAATCAGAAAAACTTTAGTATGGATCATTTTTCCAAGTCCGATAAAGGAGGATATGATTTCGTTATTCACATGCATAGCGCAGCAACACCGGATTATCATCCTCCTTTATCATTTCAAAACCATCCTTTCCAGCCAGATCAACGGCTTCTTTTATCGCATATAGAGAGCCAGGGACAGATGTTTTCATCAATCTCCTACCCTTCTCCACCGACAAGTAAGCATATGAAGAAACGAGATTCGCATGTGGATAAAACAAGTTCTGTTTTTTATCATATAGTGCCATAAACGGTTTCATCTTTTCTCCCTTATATTCCGAAATTGTATAAAAGACAAAACAATAAGCATTTGTTTCAAACAGGTCGAATATCTGAATGCGCGGTCCGTCCGGTCTTACTTTCGGTGTAAAGTCCGCCACTATCGTCAATTCGTCATACCTCCATTTCATTTTACCTGTCCGAAAAAGCCATGCAGGTTCAATCCGGTTTCCATCCATGTGGTACACCGTATCATTAAAATAATGATAGGTATACATATTCCCGTCAAGTACATATATAAAAGATTGCCCCATATATCCTTCCGTACCCATTTCCCGGTCACGCTTGCACAACGTGTCCATCCGGGCCGCCTGCACATCATAACAATATAAATCCGGCATAACCGAATTACCGGTCGTCAGATAATAAACCTTTCCATTTTCATACTTGAAATTATCCATCCAGGTCTCTTCCGGCAACTTGAAAGAACGGAGAAAACGGCCATCAAAATCATAGACAGTCATTTTCCGGCCGAAATAATCCATTATATATAGGGAACGCTCCTTTTCAACCGGCTGGATAACTTTGGCAGACACATATTCCTCAGGTCCCTGTCCAACCGTACCTATGCGCTGGAGAAAGTGGCCGGACTTGTCAAACTTATAAATCAGATTATCAGATACCAGCCAGTAGAAATCACGACTTTCCTCCAAGACCGATATATTCTTGATCAGGCAATCGTCCGTTGTTTCGAGCGGTATCGCATCAACCTTCATCCCCAAAGTATCAAGAGACAGTTCCTGACTCTGATCAATCTGCCCTGCATCATCCAACGTCAAAGACAATAAGCCAGAATCTGTTTCCTGCTGGCAGGAGCAGAACAGCAACCCCAACAAAAATCCTGCCCAATTCAATGTTTTCATATCTTTTTATTTTTTATCGGTTTCCAATAGAAATTCTTTTTCTGGTAAAAATAAATAGCAAGCGGACATAAACAGGATTCAAGGACACATTTAACAGGAATAAGCAAGCGGATTGTCCAATATTTGGACACCTTGTTTCGACTTTGAAAAACATCGTTTTAGAGAGGCTAAATCCTATGGAATAGACCTCGTCACTCTATAGGTTTATGGAATGCGAGCAAGTACCAGACATAAATCTTGATCCGTTTGCCCATTTCTACTATCTTTGCAGCCGTTTTACGAGAAAAAATACTATGAACAATTTAAAAGGATTTGCCTTTGGTATCTTGACATCTGCGACATTCGGGTTGATCCCGTTATTTACCTTGCCCTTGATGGCAAAAGGGATGCAATTCGATTCCATCCTGTTCTATCGTTTCCTGTTCGCGGCATTAGCCCTGACAGGTATTATGGCCGCAAAGAACGAATCTTTCCATGTGGAAAAGCGGGACATTCCGGTACTGGTGTTATTAGGCTTTTTCTATACAGCTTCGGCCATGTTCCTGTTCTGGGGGTATAACTTCATGTCGGCCGGTATCGCAACAACCCTACATTTCACTTATCCGATATTCGTGACACTGATCATGCTGCTCGTTTTCCGAGAAAAGACTTCCTGGATCACACTGATGGCGATCATACTGGCTATTTGCGGAGTGGCCCGCCTCTCGATAGGTGAAGGCACGGACAGTTCGGACCTTCCATCCCTTACCGACCATCCCTCCGCATTGGGTATTTTCATCGTACTGCTGTCGGCGATAGGATATGCACTTTACATTACGACCGTCAATAAATCCCGAGTGCAAAAGATGACCGGCCGCTGCCTGACTTTCTATGTATTCATTGTCAGTACGATCCTATTTGCCATCAAGGCCGGAACCAATCAGGGCATACAACCGATTCCCGACTGGATGTCCTTTGCCAACCTGATCCTGCTGGCGATCGTTCCGACCGTCATCTCTAATATCACCCTCGTACTTGCCGTACGGGGTATCGGCGGGACGCTTACCGCTGTATTGGGGGCCGTGGAACCTATCACCGCCGTATGTGTTGGGGTATTGGTTTTCAGCGAACCTTTCACCCCTAACCTGGCGATAGGTATCCTGCTTATCATTATCGCCGTCACCCTGATCATCCTGTCCAAATCGATACAAAGTACCCTACGAAAAATATACAGGGCAGCCCGATTACGGTAAGAGAGAGGGGTACGTATTCTGAGTTTCTCGGATCCGGTAATATCAATTTGACACACCCCCTATATATAGGAATAAAAGAGAAAGGACGGATGCAAAAAGAAATACATTGCGTGCCGTATGCCCCAATGTACGGTTTAACGCTCTCCCTTCCAGCGTAAACAATTCCCGTGTCGTGTAAAAGCAAAGGGCGAACAGGATTCCGAATAAAAACAGAATCCACCAGGGAGCATCCAATATAAGCGGAAGAACCAAGAGAAACGCCATACATTCATTTAAAACATAAAACACCCGTCCTGCACGGCGACCGAACAAAACGATTGTCGTCCGTTTGCGGGCAGCCTTATCCTGCTCGTAATCCCGGTAATTATTGACAATTAAGATATTCACAGACAAAAGCCCCAGAGCCACAGATAGCAAAAAAGACAATAAGGAGAAATTCAACGTCTGTATATAATAGGTGAAACAGACCGGTATAACCCCGTAAAACAACAATACGCAGACATCCCCCAGGCCGTTATAAGCTAAAGGAAAAGGACCGGCAGAATAAGCCAGCACACATATGGCGATCGCAATCCCCACCCCTATCAGCCGCCAGTCCGCGAAACAAACCAGCAACAAACCCGCCGCGCAGGCCAATCCCAATGTGACGAACGTGCCTACCAGCATGGCCTTCGGAGTGATCCACCCCTCGGCGACCGCCCGCTCCGGCCCTAACCGATCTTCCCGGTCGGCTCCTTTCTTAAAATCGAAATAATCGTTTGCAAAGTTACTGGCTATCTGGGCGAAGAGAGCCACAAGGAGGCACAATACCGCCGGCACGACATCGAACACCCCGTCATAGTAGGCCAATGCGCATCCCAACAAAACCGGACTGACAGAGGCTGGCAAGGTTCTGGGACGTGCCGCCTCTACCCAAGCTCCAACAAGAGATTTTTTATTTTCCATATCTGTTTTCAGCATAATTTGCATGCAAAAATAAAAACAAAAAGGGCACATATTTGTTTTTTACGCAAGAATTCATATATCTTTGCAGCATGAAAAATTTTCTATTCATATTAACTCTACTGTTCGGTATGTTGCTTTTTGTACCCGAAGACGTACAGAACAACGATCCTACGCCCGACTTACAGGCGCAGAAAGAGGCTGTTATGATGGAAAAAGGGACTACCGACATGCAACATAATCTGGAAATCCTCAGCAGTGACCTGAAAGGCAGCAATTGCCTGACACCTCGCAGAAGTATCCAGAATGTCAGCAATACCCTAAACATACGGTTACTGAAGATTGAAGAAAGAGCCATCCAGTATTTTCGCTTGAAAGAAATTAATCTTCTCCGGAAAGTATCCGAAGAGGTAACAATATGTCAAACCATTAACTTTTCAACTCTCCTCTGCCGCATGGGATATCATGTGTATGGCCTGCGGAAAATCATTATTTAATTGTAAGTGAATCACTTGTTTTTTGTATGGGATATAAATTCCGTACCGTTATCTTATTTTGCATTTTTGAAAAATGCGAACAACTCATCATTCACTTAAAAATTAAATATATGTCTACTAAAAAGAATAAATTCAGCATCTATATCTATGTCGTTATTACTATTATCGGTTGTGTACTCGCTTGCAGCTCCATCATTCCGAACGATTATCTGAAACTGGTAGTTGTTATGGGAGCCCTCGGTGTCGGCTTGTATGGCATCATGAAAGGCCTTAGCACTCCTTCAGGGGCAGAAGAAACAGCCACTCCTGAAAAATAAAGGATTGTTTCACAACCTAAAAATGTACAGACATGAAAATAAATAAAGATCTTGTGGATGCAACCATGATGTTGTCATTCATTATTCTGGTATTGATCGGAACAACCGACTTCTCCGATATGTTATTAAAAGAGATAACAATGGGTGGCCTCGCCCTGCTGAGTGTGGCGATGGTTACCTTACGGATCATCTATATGCGGCAGGAAGCCAATAGTCCGAAGAATGAAGAATACGAATAGTAAAGAATAATTCCTAACAACCCTAACTGAATGTCTATTCGCTTCCTGTCATTTACTTCGTGGTGATCTCGAGGTTTTCCGAGGTACGTTTTTCTGCCTATAAAACAACTTGCTGTTTACTTGGTTACGGCAAATATTCTTTGCCGGGATGGCAGGAAGCAAGACATTTTAATAGATTAACAACGAATAAGGAAAAAGGGGCCATGATAACAAGTCTGACGTTATTGATTCTCTCGCTGGCGGCGCTTTACATAGGGGCCGGCTGGTTGGTTCAGGGGAGTTCCGCTTTAGCTCTCAAAGCCAAAATTTCACCTTTGGTAATCGGTCTGACCATCGTCGCATTCGGGACAAGCGCACCCGAACTAGTAGTAAGCCTAAATGCCACGCTCAGAGGACAAGGTGATATAGCTATCGGAAACATCGTAGGCTCGAACATCTTCAACATCGGAGTCATATTAGGAGTTTCGGCAACCATTTGCCCGCTTCAAGTAAAAAAACAATTGCTCCGAATCGATATCCCGGTCATGCTGGCCGCAACCGTACTGCTCACCATCCTTTTCTGGAACGGGACATTGGGCCGGACAGAAGGACTTTTCTTTCTGACAGGTATCATCATTTATACATTATTCAGCCTGTTCCACTCCCGCAAGCATGGAGAAGAAGGGCCGAGCCAGGAGCTCGAAGAACAACCGGGGCACTGGATTGCCGATACGCTGGCCATCGTCGGGGGGCTGGTCGTATTGGTTTTTGCTTCCCGATTATTGGTGGACAATGCGATTTCCATTGCCAAAGAACTCGGGGTGAGCGAAGCGGTTATCGGACTTACGATCGTCGCCGCCGGAACAAGTATGCCGGAGTTGGCAACATCCATAGTTGCCGCTTATAAGCGTAAAACGGATATTGCCATCGGGAATATCGTCGGCTCAAACTTATTCAATATACTGGCCATCGCCGGTTCTTGTTCGCTTATACATCCCATCGAGGCCAATAATGTAAACTACATCGACCTGCTAGTCATGTTGGGCATATCCGTCTTGTTATTGCCGCTGGTGAAAAGTGGTCAAAAAATATCCCGTACGGAAGGGTTCGTGTTGGTTCTCTTCTATGTGATTTACATGTTCTGGTTACTTCGCGACACCTTCTGACGGCATTTATGCAAAAATAAATTTCAAGATGAACAGGCCTGCCAACACATACATGGTAGGGCTTACCTCTCTATGTTTGCCACATCCTGACTTGACCAGTACATAGCACAGCAATCCAACAACCATTCCGTCGGCAATAGAATAGGTCAGCACCATCATGATCATGGTGATAAAAGCCGGAAGCGCCTCAGAAATATCGTCCATATCGACTTTTGTGATAGAATCCATCATAAACACCCCTACCAGAACCAAAGCCCCCGTCGTTGCCGCACTCGGAATCAAAAGGAACAGGGGAGCAAAGAACAAAGCCAGTAAAAACAGCACACCCGTCACCAGTGAAGTGAACCCCGAACGCCCGCCTTCCGCAATACCGGAAGCACTCTCTACATAGGTAGTAATCGTAGAACTTCCCATCATGGAGCCTATCGTCGTACCGATCGCATCGGACATCATCGCCTCCTTTACGTGAGGAATCTGTCCGTCTTCCTCCATAATACCTGTTTTCGAAGCCAGGCCGACCAGCGTACCGACCGTATCGAATATATTCATAAACAGCAAGGTAAAGATGACGATTGCCATATCCAGTGTAAAAAATTCATTGAAATCGAACCGGCAAAACGTTGGCGCCATCGAATGAGGAACGGAAACAGGCAGGAATCCATCCGGAATTTCCGTCACTCCTAACGGAATACCGATCAGCGTACAGATCAGAATGCTGTAGAACAACGCCCCCTTCACCTTCCTCAAGACCAGAATACCGCTCAACAGAATCCCCACCATCGCCAGGACCGAAACCGGGGTAAACGGTCCGAACATCACGAAAGTCGCCGGATTCGGAACGATGATACCAGCATTCTTCAACCCCACGAAAGCGATGAACATGCCGATCCCCGCCGAAATAGCGAAACGCAGGTTCATCGGTATGCTATTCAAGATCACCTCCCGAACGTTCAGAAACGTAATCAGGATAAAAATCACTCCCTCCACAAACATCGCCGTCATAGCGGTCTGCCAGGAATACCCCATGCCTTGCACCAGTGTAAAAGCGAAAAAGGCGTTCAGCGCCATACTGGGAGCCTGGGCAAAAGGCAGCTTTGCCATAAAAGCCAGCAGTAAGGTAGCGAGGGCCGAAGCTAAAGCGGTTGCGGTAAAAACAGCGCCTTTATCCATCCCCGTCGTTGCCAGGATAGAGGGATTGACGGCCAGGATATAGCTCATTGTCAAGAATGTCGTAATTCCGGCAATGATCTCCGTACGCAACGTCATTGTCTGCGGGTCGAACCCAAGTAACTTCTTCAGCATTTCCAACCAGATTAATCGAATGACCACTTAATTGCCAATGTCGGAATGGCATAAAACCCTTTACGTGCACCGAAATTCTGGCTCAGCTCCACCTCGCTACCGACACTCAACTTAAACTTATCATCAACATGTTTCAGCTTGTTAAGGTTCACCCAAAACTGAGGTTCGGCCAGGAAAATAAAGTTCCGATGACTACCGTCCGCATAATCGGTCCGTTCCCTCCACCAATCGGCGAAACCGCTGAATGTACAAAGACCGTTCTTGGCAAAATGGACATACCAAGTACCTGTCAACTGGAAATTGTTGGGCTCCCGATGTTTCTGGATATATTTATACATGGCAGTAAGTGTGAAACCTTTCGTAAAATCCGGATTATTCCAGGTATAGGTCGCACCGCCGAGGTAGGCGTTATTATAGGAGAAACTATTCGACGCTCCCCCGTTATATTCGACATGTATGGAAAAAGGTGGTTGCCAAAAACGCAACTCGCGGGCAATTTCCCAATAGCCGGCAGCAACGCCTTTGCTGGTATAGTCCATATCGACAAAGAAATAGGTACTTCCCCATTTATCCGCTTTAAACATTTCCACCGTCGAGGTCAGCACCGGACGGCCATGTAAGTCCTTATCATAAAGAGCCCCCCCGAAATCATAATGTAATTGCACATTCTGTGCCTTCCCTTGGCAAACAATCGCCAGCAAAGCCGCCAACACAAAGAGCTTTCTCATCTTATTATCCTAAATTGTTAAAGTGTTAAAGAAAGATGCAAAGATACAAAAAAGAGAGGCATCAAAGCAACA
>ENA-ORNB01000604-ORNB01000604.1-human-gut-metagenome-genome-assembly--contig:-NODE-604-length-35665-cov-5.103314_pt1 | contig 35665 bp, 27 predicted proteins | sample MGYA00242112_ERZ509016 | MGnify/ENA primary metagenome ERZ509016 (study PRJEB26280, sample SAMEA2338705) | human gut metagenome | biome: human gut; feature: human-associated habitat; material: faeces...
CCCGCAGAGCCAGCCAAACCGGCCGCTCAGGCTTTTGAGGCTCCGAAACCCGCAGAAGCTCCGAAACCGGTTCAACAGGCTCAGCCGTCTCCGGCGGACGAGCTTCCGTTTGATATCGACGGAGCTGTGAAGGCTCCACAGGCTGCGAAGCCCACTGAAACTCCAAAGCCAGCGCCGCATGGAAAGCCCGTGAAATCCCCCGAGCCAGTACCCGGGAACGAGATACCGTTCGATATTTCCGAGCCGCCCGCTGCTGTGAAAACGCCTGAGCCAGCGAGCCGCAAGCCCGCTGAGGTTCTGAAACCTACAGCCCCGGCACCAGCAGCGCCTATAGCGCCGGCAGAGCCGTTTGAAGCTCCCATGCCGGAACTTAACAGCGCTCCTGCGGCTATGGACTTTGATTTCGCACCGCCGCCGGAGGAACCCCCGATGGAGTTCATTCCACAGCGTGAGTTTGCTACAGTCCCCGAGCCTGCAGCGCCCGCTCCGAGACCCGTGCCTGCGGCAGAAACGTCCGCTGTTCCAAAAGCGCACAGCGAAACGAGCGCCGCAAAACCGGTGAAGCAGAAGCCTGAACCGAAGCCTGAGCCTGAATCAAAGCAGGAGCCGAAATCCGCTGAAAAAGCAGGAACCACCGCTTCCGCCGGATACACCAAGCTGGACAGCATAACCCAGCCGGAATGGGAGCAGATAATAGAAAAGGTGTCAAGTCCGCTGTATGCCGCCATGCTTGACGGCTCAACGGCGCTGGTCAACAGCGACGGCGTGCTTGAGATACACACCGGAAATCTCATGCTGCAGGGCATGATAAGCGACGGCTACCAGGATCTCGAAAGGGAGCTTGGCGGGGCTTTCGGGAAGAAAGTCCGCGCGCTGGTGGTCGGCGAAGAACTGGAAAACACAGCCGAGGACAAAGACCTCCCTGTGAAAGAGCTGCTGGATAAAGCACGGCGGCTCAATATAGAAGTTGACATTAAGTGAAAGGATAATTACCGACATGAAAGCAAGATTACCGCAGGGATATCAGAATTCCGCTCCCAACATGAACCAGATGGTCAGAAAGGCACAGAAGATGCAGGAGGACATCGGCAAGATCCAGGAAGAGCTTGCTGTCAAGGAGTTCACAAAGCAGGTAGGCGGCGGAGCGATCGAGCTGGTGATGACCGGCGACAAGCAGCTCAAGTCCGTTACTATCAAGCCGGAGGTCGTTGACCCCGAGGATATCGAGATGCTTCAGGATCTTATCATCAGCGGCGTAAACGAGATTCTCAAGGAAGTTGACGATTACGGCGCAGCTGAGATGGAAAAGGTTACCGGCGGCGTTTCCTTCCCCGGCTTCATCTGATCGCCCACAAGAAAATAATTCACGGGCGGGTCTTTCGGATCCGCCCATTTTATCTGTATGAACGAAAAGATCACAGCAGAACTCGACCTCCCCGGGGTGGGACTTGGCGCGGGAGTTACCGTCGGCTGCCTTCTCGCGTGTTATTCCGAGCCAATGGTTCGGTGCGTATGGCTCTTTATTGCGGCGGCTGTTCTGGCGTTCTCGCTGTTCACAGGGAAACGCAGGTTCCTGGCGGCGGGGCTTCTGCTCGGGCTTGTCAGCATGACGGTCTATCAGACCTGGTACGCCGGGTCGCTTCAGGCGCTCGCAGGGAGCGGGATACGTGCGCAATGCCGCATAATCAGCGTGAATTACTCCAACGATCGTTGGTCGGCAGGAAGAGCGCTGTGCGTCCTTGACGGAAAACCTGCGCTCATAGATATTACGTGTGATTCCGTGCTTGACGTGGGCGATACAATCGATGGCGAACTTCTCCTTGAAACAGCCGAACAGGGAATTTTCACGTTCTCGGACGGCGTTGTGCTTTCCGGCGAGGTAACGGAGCTTCACAGCCGCAGTTCAGATTTCAGCCTGCTGTATCATCTCGGGAATCTCCGCAGCAAAGCCGCTGAGCGGTTCGACAGGATCGGCGGCGACGAAGCGGAGCTATGCAAGGGACTGGTGCTAGGGATCAAGGACGGCTTCTCGTATGAGCTGCGGCGGGATATCCTGCAAAGCGGAGTAAGCTACATGACCGCCGTTTCAGGAGCTCACATCACAATTTTCATTGCGGTTCTCTGCGAACTTTTCGGTAAGCGCAGGCGCAGACTGACCTCAATTGTTTCATTTGCGGCGGTGCTGCTTATGATGGCGATGTTCGGCTTCTCCGCTTCGGTGGTTCGTTCCGGGATAATGCTTATGATAACGCAGAGCGCGCCTCTGTTCTGCCGCAGGACTGACGTCCTGAATTCGCTTTGCGCCGCGCTTCTGCTCATGACGGTATTGACTCCCTTCGCTGCGGCTGACCCGGCGCTGCTGATGTCCGCGCTGGGCGTTTTCGGAGCCGCTGTCGCCGGACCTGCGCTCAACAGTATCCGCAGATTCGGCTGGGAACGCTTCGCGGTTGCTGCAAAGCTCAAGGAAGCCGCCGCGGTATCGCTCTGTGCGATGGTGTGCGTGCTCCCGGTCAGCGCCTCGGTGTTCGGAGGCTTCTCCCTCGCGGAGATACCTGCTTCCGTTGCGCTCACGCCGTTCTTTTCAGCGGGTCTGCCGCTTGGCGTGGTCTACGCTGTAAGCGGGATTCCGGGACTTATGATCCCGCTTCGGGCGGTTATGAGCTGCTTTCGGAGTATCCTTGGATTTTTCGGCGGTATGAATGGTGCGTGGCTTCCATGTGAAAACCGCTTCGCTGTTCTGGCGGCACTGCTGGCTCCCGTACTGCTGGTGACGTTCATTTACGCCGCTGATCACGCGCGGAAGGCTCTCTGGGCATTCTTGCTGGATATTCTGCTTATGCTGTGTCTGAGTTTCTCAGATATTGCGTCGCGCCAGCGTATTGATTTCGTTTCGGATAGGAATTCCGGTGCGGCGGTGGCTTGCTCGGGGAGGAGCGCGGCTGTCCTGATAAGCGGAAAAAGCGCCTGCACGGAGCAGCTCTTCCGGCTGATGACACGGGAGGGAATCACGCAAATCGGCGTGATAAACGCTCCGCAGCTCGAATTTTCCGAGCTTTCCGGGCTTGAGAAGATGCTCAGGGCGATACCTGCGGAATACGTAATGCTTTCCGATGAATGCCTTACAGCGGCAAAGAAATTGAAGTCCTCCGCGGACGCTGAATTCCTCGCGGCTGAGGACGTTATGGAGATAAGCGGTATCACCATGGCATGCGCTAAATCAGGGAGTGAGATTCCGGCGGATATCGTGTTATACTACGGTTATACGCGCTCCGAGCCGGAGATTTCAGGAGCCGCCGGGCTTGCGCTGTACGCTTCGTCAAGGCAGGAGATTATCCCCGATGGAGCTTTTAATATCCACGACCAGACTTTCAGAATAGATTTAAAATAAGGAGACAATATGGCTGAATTTATATCTGCTCCGCTGGCGCTTGCCGCAGAGCAATTCGCGAAACTGCCGGGAATCGGCATAAAAACGGCGCAGCGCCTTGCGTATTACATGCTTAACCTCCCTCCACACGAGGTCAAGGAGTTTGCAGACGCGCTTGTACGCGCCCGCAATGGAGTACAGCTTTGCAGCTGCTGCCAGAACTTCACCGACCGGGAGGTCTGCGAGATATGCTCCGACGAGCAGCGCGACAAGTCGGTGATATGCGTGGTGGAATCCCCGAAGGACGTTTCAGCGTTTGAGCGCTCCGGCGGCTACAAGGGGGTATACCATGTGCTGCACGGGCTTCTTTCCCCGATGGACGGAGTTTCCGCCGAGGATCTGAAAATCAAGGAGCTTATGGCAAGGCTTACCGATGTGCGCGAGGTCATAATGGCGACCAACCCCACAGTTGAGGGCGAGGCCACCGCAGTGTACATCAGCCGGCTTATAAAGCCCATGGGTATCAAGGTGTCGCGGCTTGCTTACGGACTTCCTGCAGGAAGCGCGCTGGAATTCGCGGACGACGTTACACTCATGAAGGCTCTTGAGAACCGCAGCGTTCTCTGATCTTCACGCAAAAAAAGATCCCGCAGACCGTAACGGCTGCGGGAAAGATAATGTGTAAGTCTGCACGAAAAAAGGAAGGAAAACGTACAGACCCTTGATGAATCAATCATCATAAAAAGGGGAGGTAGGTTATGTGAACGCCGCTTTCGCGGCAGCTTGTCGGCAGGTACCCTAACCTTTAAGGTTTCTGCTGTGATTATATAATACACCCCATGTATGAATTTGGGGTAACGGCTATGTGAAATCATGGTGAAATTCACCAGTGTGATTTTTCACTAAGCCACAGAAGAAAAGAAAGAGTGATAAAATGAGCAACACCCCGGATAGCGCTAATAACCCGCGCTCAGAGATGTTAGGGAACGCCCCGGTAACTTCCCTGATGATCAAATTTGCTGTGCCAAGCATAATTGCAATGCTGGTTGGCGCGCTGTACAACATAGTGGACCAGCTTTTTATCGGGCAGGCCGTAGGTCAGCTCGGAAACGCAGCCACGAACATCGCTTTTCCGTTTTCGACCTCCTGCCTGTCGCTGGCGCTGCTTTTCGGAATAGGCGGCGCGAGCTGCTTTAACCTCAGCATGGGGCGGGGCGACCGCGAACGCGCTCCGTATTTCGTAGGAAACGCCGTGCTTATGATGCTGATATGCGGCGTTGTGCTGATGGCGGTCACGCAAGTGTTCCTGACGCCGCTGCTGAAGCTGTTCGGCTCGCCGGACGAGGTGCTCCCGCTGGCGCAGGAGTATGTAGGTATCACCGCCTGGGGATTCCCGTTCATGATAATAACCACCGGCGGAGGCCATCTGATACGCGCCGACGGCAGCCCGCGCATGACCATGCTGTGCAACCTCCTGGGAGCTGTCATCAACACGGTGCTGGACGCAGTATTCGTGCTGGGTCTGGATTGGAAAATGACTGGCGCTGCCTGGGCTACCGTAATAGGGCAGGTGATCTCCGGAACTGTCGCGATCGTGTACCTCACGCGCTACAAGACCGTTCACCTCGGATTAAAGCACCTGCGAATCCGCTGGCAGTACACCGGAAAAATCATAGCCATCGGCATGGCTAGCTGCATTAATCAGCTCGCGATGATGATAGTGCAGATCGTAATGAACAACCTGCTGAAGCACTATGGAGCGCTGTCAGTTTACGGTGAGTCTAATCCGATCGCAGTTTCGGGTATCGTAATGAAGGTCAACCAGATAACATTTTCGATCGTTATAGGGCTTGGTCAGGGCGCTCAGCCGATAATCAGCTTCAACTACGGCGCGCGGAAGTACTCACGTGTGAGAGCGGCGCTGCGTTCCGCAATCACCGTCGGCGCCGGGGTGGCGGTGCTTGCATTTGTGCTGTTCCAGTTGTTCCCGCGGGAGATCATCGCAATCTTCGGCAAAGGCTCCGACGAGTATTTCGAGTTCGGCGTGAAATTCTTCCGGATATTCCTGTTTTTCACCTGGCTCAACTGCCTACAGCCTATCGCTTCCATGTTCTTTACCTCTATCGGTAAATCCTTCAAGGGAGCGTTCCTGTCGCTGACCCGGCAGATACTGTTTCTGCTTCCGCCGCTGATCGTGCTTCCGCTTTTCTGGGGTATCGACGGTATGCTTTGGGCGGGTCCCTTCGCCGACCTGCTATCAGCGGTTGCCGCTATTATCATGATAATTGTGGAGCTTCGAATAATGAAGCGTGAGGAAGCAGATTTTAAAGGTTAAGCAGCTTTTATTGACATTCAACATGACGGGCAGGTCTTATACTTGCCCGTTTTTAGGGCAATACCGCACAAAGATTGTGCGTGTATTGCGCAGTCAGATTTTTCGTCAGATTGTACAATGAGGAGTTGTTGACGGAAGCGATAGCGTTTTCAGCGGCGTTGGCTACCCGACCAGTAAGTTTGCGGTAAACGGCATGACCAAGAGCCTTGCGCGCGAACTCGGACGCAGCGGCATACGCGTAAATGCGGTCGCACCTGGCGTTACAAGAACGGATATGGTCGCGGCGCTTCCTGCTGAGATTGTGGAGCGTATCTCCGCGCCGATACCACTGGGGCGTATCGGCGAGCCGGAGGAAGTCGCAAATGTGTTTCTGTTCCTCGCAAGCGACCTTTCCAGCTATATCACTGGAACCGTGAGCCGCTCAGACCTGATGACCAGTCGCTCCGCTTAAATCAAAGAATTGACCGCCAGGCTCAGAGTCTGGCGGTTTTGCATATTGAACCAGGGTAATTAAAAAGCTATTCCCGCTCTTCCTTGAGACATTCCACCATGTCTATCTTTTTCAGCTTCCGCGCGGAAAGCGCAAGGGACAGGACGTAGGCTGCCGCTATGAAAACGGCGCTGATCAGCAGCGTTTTTCCGGTCAGCAAAATTGACATCATTACACCGCCAGAAGCTGCGTTTGCGCGGGCTATCATGTCTGCAAGCGCAAGTCCGAGTGGGATCCCCAGCGCAAATCCCACCGGCACCAGCAGGTGATTTGGAGACAGTACCAGCCGGCGTAACTCCTGGCCGCGGTAGCCGAGCACTTCCAGCGTGGAAATGCTGCGGCGGTTCTCCTCGATTATCATTCCTGAAAGCAGTATCACTACCAGTATGCATATGAGCGAGCTGATGACTTTCACGATGGAAAGGACTACCCGCGCGGTGTTAAGAGCGCTTTCGGTGCTGCGGCGGTAATCCTCCAGCGAGGCGCTTTTTCTGAGAAGCTCTGGCGGGATATTGAGAGGTCCTTCGCTGATTATCACGTTGAATCCTTCCGCGTTCCTGCCTATGATCTGCGCGACGTTCGCTTTGCTGGTTATCATCAGCGAGAGCACGTCGTTTTCTACGATGTCGCTTATCGTGATGGTGGTGTGCTCCATTGATATCAGATCGTAGAATGTAAATTCATCGCCGGATTCCACGCCGAATATCCTTGCGGCGGAAGATGTCATATAGAACCCGCCGTATTCCATGGAAGCGCCGGAGATTGTTTCAGCTGTAAGCAGTGGGCAGCCCTCGTCGTATCCTATCAGATTGAACATGCTGTCAGTGCCGTCCACCCCGAAAGATACGTCCATGATACCATATCCCCCGTAGTTGTTTTCGGACTGGAAATCCCTAAAGCCGTACTCGTACTGACCGCCCATCATAGCCAGCGGGACTTTGTTGTCAAGCATATCATCGTAAGCGTCCTGATACACTCCGGCTAAAATTACCGCCATCGAAGCGACCGCGATACCGACTATCATGGTAAGGCTGCGTGAAATGTTGCCGCAAAGACTGCGAATGCCGTACAGCAGCGGAAAAGGCAGCCTGCTACGGCTCAGCATATGCGCGGTCTTTCCCTTTGCGGAGCCTTTCAGCAGCGGGACGATATCCTGTCCCAGCGCCCTTGCGAGCACTAGCAGCGCGCTTGCCCCATAGGCGGTGGGAGGAATTAGCAGCGCGGCGATAAGTATTCCGACAGGCACCTGCACCTGATACACGATGTGCTCCGCAAAGCTGAACATATACAGATTGAACAGCTTCGCAAAGGGATAGCACAGCGCAAGCCCAAGGACGTCTCCGAAAACGGCGGGGATAAGCGCGTACCACATATAGTGCCGAATAAGTTCGCCCCGACGGTATCCCAGAGCCATCAGTGTGCCGATGGTCCGGCTTTCCCGCCTGACTGTCCGTCCGAGCACCATTGCTATAACCACGACAACGACCAGCATGATTATAGGGCTGTAGACTGAGAATTCTGCCTCAATGTCGGCTGCCTGGCTCAGCAGTCCTCCTGTTCTTGGGTTAGCGGATTTCCCGATGTATTCCAGTGTTCCGTACCTGCTGTAGACCGCGGCACGGAAATCCACTTCCTGCGCCGTATCCGGATATTTCACCGAGTAGTAGCTGGAATACCCGCCTATGGAGCGCATTGTGTTTTCGCTTATTAGCGCAATGCCGAAATCGGTGCTGTTGGGGAAGCTGTCCTCGAAATTGGCGTACATCGCCGCGTAATCCGGTTTTAAGCACAGTCCGTTTATCTCGAAGTCGATTCCGGCAAGCGTTATGTAGTCGCCGACCGACAGTCCCTGAGCCTTTGCGTAGTTGTACGTCAGGAGAACACAGTTGTCCCCGCTGAGCGGCTTGCCCTCCAGAATGACCGCCTTGTTCGTTTTCTGCGTGTCTGCGAACAGCCGGACAGTCGTTTCGCCGTAAGATATATTCCGAAAGCGCTGGCGTTCAAGAATAACGTTAAATTCGCTTTCCAGCGCGGTTATGTCCTGGTCGGAAATGGGCGATGAAACGGTGAACTGACCGTCCTCAAGGTCGCTTTCCTCAAACAGTCTGGTGTAAGTCCCGCTGACAGTCCTGCTGACGGAAAACGCGCCTACCCACAGCATTATGCAAAGCGCGGTCAGGAGCGAACCGGTGAGGTAAAAGGACAGGTTCTTTCTCAGACCCCGAAGTATCTTCTTTTGCAGAGTCATCAGATGTCCAGCTCCTTTACCGGTTTCCTTGTGTTGATGATGTTTTCTACTATCCTGCCATCGTGAATGCGCAGGATACGGTCAGCCATGGGCGCTATGTTTTCATTGTGGGTAATCAGCAGAATGGTCGTGCGATACTTGACGTTTAATTTCTGGAGAAGCTGAAGAACGTCCCGCGAGGTCTTTGAATCCAGCGCGCCCGTAGGCTCGTCGCAGAGCAGTATCGCGGGATTCTTTATCAGCGCGCGGGCGATGGCGCAGCGCTGCTGCTGACCTCCGGAAAGCTGCTCGGGGAAGTGTGCAGCGTGCCTTTCAAGTCCCAGGTCTTTCAGCAGTTCTTCAATGGAAAGCGGGGCTGCGGATATATCCCGGACTACCTTGATATTTTCCCACACGGTGAGTTCTCCTATCAGGTTGTATGTCTGGAACACGATGCCGACCTTATCGCGTCGGTATTCCCGGAGTTCCTTTTTAGATATGGAGCTGAGATCGCAGCCATCAACGATTATCGTGCCATCGTCCGCGCTGTCAAGCCCGCCGAGCATGTTCAGCAAACGGTTCAGACAGCGGAGAAATGTGCTCTTTCCCGAGCCGGAGGGACCGAGAATAACGCACATTTCACCCTTTTCAAGCTCCAGAGAAGCGTGATCCAGTGCGAAGATCGTGTTTTCCCCCTCGCCGTATTTCTTTACAACATCTTTCATCTGAATATACATTTCAGCACGTTCCTTTCCCGTTATCCGTGTTTCCGCTGAGGTAGTCGAGCATCATATCGAATATCGTCCTGAGATTCTTCTCGAACGCTTCCTGACAGAATGCGCCGCGGTTCTCTATCGCAAGGTTTACAAGCTTCGCGAAGTTTGCGATGTAGGCGTAGTCCACGTCCTCGCGCACACCGTCCACATATTCCAGCACAAGCTTTGTGGTCTTTATAGCGTGTTCCTGGGAGAAAAACTTCCGGGTTTCCTCCATTTCCTGCATGACCGTTATGTCGTCCGGCGTGAAATGGAACGAGAACGCCGTGTCCGGACGAAACAGTTCCACATAGTACTTGTAGAACTCCGCTATCGGTATTTTGTCCCTGCCGCCGATTTTGTTTCTCAGTTCCCGCTCTGACGCGGCGTCGAAGTCGTCCATTATTTCAGCCACAAGCTGACCCTTGGTCGCGTAAAAATTGTAAAAGGTGCCTTTGGCTATGCCGACGCTCTCCGCAAGTTCGGCGACCGTCGTCTTACGTATCCCTTTCGTCTTGAACAGCCGAAGCGCCGCTTCCTTTATCTGTCGGCTTATCTCATGGCGTTTTTTCTCGCTGAAAATTACGGGCATTATCGTTCCCTCCTGCTTTAAATGACTGTTTTTATACATGGGTCATTTATATTATACCACCCTAACTCATTGTTTGTCAAGAGCGATAAACAAAAAATCAGCAGAACTTATTTCTGCAGCAGGTTATTTGACTTTTCTTCAGCGAAGCATTATAATTTAAAAAAAGATTCTGAGGTTTACGGGTGAGGGTATGGTTTTAAGGAAGCTAAAATTCAAAAAAATTTTGAGTAAAATATGTAAAGCTATATTGACAATATCATTCTCGACCTTCATGATTAATTCCGGATAATGTTTCTGGTCAACAATGAGATGAACTGTCGTAATCATCAGCACGCTTTCCTGCGGGATTCACCGTCCGCCACCATATAGCGGCAGTGATCCCGGAGCCTGTCGAAAAATCTGCGCATGCCGATACCGGACTTCCGCGCCTCGCCCGGGTTTAGGTTGGTTGTGACAATAAGCAGCTTGCCGGAGCAGTCAACGCGACGAACACGCCGCAAATCCACCCAAACAAAACGTTGATACGATCGTCCTTATGACGTCCTGCAAAGCTCTTCTGACAGCGACTTGCAGCCATCCTATTTGGGTTGCTCGTGCGATATGCCTTACAGCCAGATGGGCGCACGTCACCGTGCGCCCATCATTTTGTTCAGTTTTCGTCAGCGGATCATGCGCTCAGCCCGACCACCCATCTGAGTACCATACTGGCGTCGGCACAGTTGACCATACCATCGCCGTTGAGGTCAATTAGCTGGAGGTTTTCGCCCGACTCAAGCCCTACTGAATAACGCAGCAGCGCAACCGCGTCGTAAATGTCAAGAACGCCGTTGTTGTCAAAGTCGCCCTGCCTGTCGCTGTATCTGCATACCATTACCGCGTATTCACCCGGAGCGCTCATACCCGGAACAACGGCTGTTCCGTCCTCTGCAAGCTTTATGCAGGTCTGGAATACGAGCTTGCCGTCTACCAGCTTGTAGACATTCGCGAACTCGCCTGCATACCGCTTCAGGAACGTAAACCTGATCTCGGCAGGAATATCAGCGCTTATCCTGTATTTGCCGCCCGATACCCCGCGCAGCGAGCTAGTGTCAACAGAACCGGGAAACAGCGAAAGATCGGCTGCGGATACAGTTGTTATCTTCGCACCGTCAATAAGCCAGCTCTTTGTGCTGTCGTAAGCGAACTCGACCTTTATCTTCCTGTCCGCGATTGCCTTAATGACCTCCGCGGGAACTGTGGTTTCGCCGCTCATGGAAATAGTCGCACTGCCGCCGTTCTGTCTGCCAAGGTCTGCAGCAATTTCCGTCCAAGTTTTTCGTTCACCGTTTATTATGGGTCTTGTGTCGGTCGGAGTGGTATCTCTGCCACCGCCGCTTACATGACCGCCTGAGCTTCCGCCCTTTCTGGGAGTTATAATGTACCCGCACACCGTGCAGTACTCCGCCTCTGTGGCGGTAGCTTCGCCGCTTGAAACATGGCTCTCAGCTCCGGTCACGGCGTCGCAGTATTCGCACTTGTGCCAGTGACCGTTCTTGTCGTATGTGTACTTTACCGACCACTTGTGGTCGGTCTTTGCAATGATCACGTCCGCAGGAGAGACCTCCGCCGCTGCAGCCTCGTCGCTGTAATACTTTGCGCAGGTTTCACACTCCCAGTACTCGATATTGCCGGTATTCTGGCAGGTAGCCTGCACGGCTGCATGGTGAACGAGCTTGCCGTGCCCCGAATTTACCGTCTTGAAAACAGCCTCGCCGGCGTTCAGTTCGTCAGTTTCCTTGTAGCGGAGATATGCGGTAACGTCCTTAAGATGAGCAACTGCCATGGTGTTTACGTTGCTCCATGTCGTGCCGTCAAAGCTGTATTCAACGCCCTTAAGCCCGGTCTTTATCGCCGCTGTAAGTTCGCTGCCGTCGTTGGTGAATACTATGTCGAACGCAGCGGGATCGGGCGCGTCCTGGTTATCCTTGTCGGTCAGGGTGATCTTAACGGTAAATGTAACGCTCTCATAATTATCCGCAGCAAGCGTGATTGTGAACGAGCCTGTCTTGCCTATATCGTCAACAGTGTTCGGACCAAGATGGAAAGTGAACTTTCCGTCAGAATAGCAGGAACCCGGAATAATTCCCGCGCTTATCGTCCCGTCCTTTTTAGTTCTGACTACGGTTACCTGCCCCATATTCTCAGGAAGTCCTGCAACGCTCACCGTTATATCCTTGTCAGTTGACCACCTGTACGAAACTCCGGTATCGGGAAGCGTTTCAGCCCCAGCCTTTTCTATCGTGAACTTCCAGCTGTCGGCGGTAAGACCGGAAACCGCCTTATAGTTGCTGCCTTCGGCAGCGTCTATCTTAAATGTATACGTTCCTGCACTGAAAGGCTCTGCTTCCCTGCCGTTCTCGCCGTAATACTTTACGGTGATTTCGCCCGCGCCCGTAATGCCGGGCTTAGCCGTAACCGTGACTGCCTTTTCGGTGTTGCTGAACACCATATCCGCAGGGAGTGCAACGTTAAAGTCAGCCACCGTCAGCGCCTTCTTGCCGACTGTTACAATAAAGTCCTCAGAGTAATCATCAGGGAAATAATCAGACCCCTTATAAATGAGCCTGTATGTTACATCGCCCGCAGCTTCCGCCGTATCCTCAAACCTGTTGGCTACAACGATAATTGTTTTGCCGCCAACCTCTGCATTGAACGTTCCCGTGGTATCCTCAACGGAAACATCGTCGCCATAATAATCATTCCTGAAAAGTATCAGCGCCTTTGTTGTGAACTCAATGTCGTCACCATAAACAGGAGCTTCATCGCCGGAACGGTTCAGCTCAAGCTTTGCGGTGTACTTAACGGACGGTACATATGTACTGCCCTTGAACGAGGGGTAGTACGCAATGCCGTTTTCCGTATCGTTCAGCCGCTTCTCCCAGATGTCGTCGGTAAAGTTCATCTTTGCAAGCGCGCCGTAAGACGTCATCTGAAGGGTTGTAAGAGCCGTGCCGCTTTCTTCTTCGGCAAATTGGCAAACCTCTTTATTGTAATAGCAATTCTTAGAGGAAGTGACGCTTATCACTCCCAATCCGTTGGCATTAGTGGTTACAGTACCGACAAAATAGCAGTCTTGCAGCTCAGAATCCTCTTTGCCAAGCGCAGCGATACCGCCGACTTGCCCATTCGTGGCTTTAACATTTGCCAGGGCAAAGCAGTTGCTGATCGTTTTGTTATTAAGACCGCAGACAGCGCCGGTATTGTTTGCACCGCCATAAATTTTTCCTTCAAAGGAGCAGCCGTAAATCGTACCGTCATTTACTGCGCAGATACCGCCGGAATAATTACGCATATTGCTCCCCACCGAGCTGTCAATGTTGCCCTTGACCGCAAGGTTAATGATAGTGCCCTTGTTTGTGCCAAACAGTCCACAGGTGCTATCGTCTGTCATGGTTACAGTGTGACCGTTGCCGCTGAACCTGCCGCTGAATGTACCCGTACTCAGGCTCGTCGGAATTAAATCACTAGGCGCCAGTGAACAAGCAAGGGTTATATCGTCGCCGAGAACGAAATTTTCAGACCACTTCACGTCCCACTGCCAATAGGTACGAAAAACATCTTCTGAACTGATAAGGATGTAGGACTGCCAGTCGTCCCTGCCGCCTGCGTAGGCGAAGTTATAGACATCTCCGGTAATGGGCTTAGGTTCGCCGAAGCACTTAAGGCTCATATAATAGCAGGTTTTTGTGCCGAATTTGCCGTCTTTTGCATCGGGTGTAACAACAACTCCCTTTGCTGCATTCCAGATATCGGGGTCGAAACTGCCGATATTATCGCCGCAAAGGAACTCGGTATTGTAGGAGAAATTATCGCCTCTATTGGTTATGGCACCCCCGCTATTGATAAGGTTTATTGACCCACTGACATCCATGTCAAACCGGCAATGGCTCAATTCTGGGCTGCCGCCATAGGAAACGTTGGCGCCATATCCGCAGATACCGCCGACAATTGCAGAGCCTGTGAAACCGCTGACCTTGCCAACGCTTACACAGTACACTACTACAGGGTCTTTACCACACATTTCTCCGCAAATGCCGCCTATATAATCCTTACCGCTTACATCAGCCGAGTTAAAGCAGTTGGATATTGTTGCATAGTTTGTGCCGCATATACCGCCGACCTTGCCTTTACGCTGCGTGGTCGCCGATTGCCTTACTTCACCGTCAAAGGAGCAGCTATAGATCGTGCCTTCATTCTTTGCGCAGATACCGCCGATATACTCCTCGCCGGTAACTTCGCCGCTTACAGCGAGGTTCATTATCAGACCCTTGTTCGTTCCGAACAGGCCGACTAAATCATCATCATATTTCACACTGATATTACTGATGGTATGCCCGTTGCCGCTGAACTTTCCCGTAAAGGAAGTGCCGCTCTTATAGGCTATGGGACGATAATTGTTGCCGCCAAAATCGATATTTTGGGCGAGAACGTAGTTTCCGGAAAGATCATCATCAATTTTACGGAAATCTTCAACCGTTTCAATATACTTAACCTCCTGCCAGTCCGGGGTGGAGTCAGTGCTGAAATTATAGACTTCGACTTCTCTTGCAGCAGCAGAACCAACGCCGTTAAGGCTCGGATATGTATAGGATTTTGCCGCGAATCTGTCGGCTGCGTCTTTATCGGCTATGCCTCCAATGCTGCCCACGTTCCAGACGCTGCCGTCGAAGCCATCAGGGAGCGAACCGCCGCAAAGCTCGGCAGTGGTTTTGTAGTAAACTGTAGTATTATTTCTAAAACCGCCGAAAAGCTCTTTGGGGCACACATCGCTGTCGCTATAGCAGTTTTCCAGCGAAGCGCCAGGTACATTCATGACGCAAATGCCGTAACCCCTTATTACGCTGCCCTCTTCAGAGATCTTGTCTTCAGCGATCACCGCTCCGAGATTCAGGCAGGTTTTAATTTTGCCATAATTGTTGGTGTTTATTCCGCTTGCAGAGGAGGAACCCTCGAGCGTGCCGGTATTATAGCAATCCTGTACGACGCCAATTCCTCTATTGATGTAAACAATACCTGCGCTGGTTGCGCCTTTTACTGACGCGTTACTAAAGCACCGGCTGATAGTACCGCTGTTTTCCATGCAGATACCGCCGAGCTGACCGCCGTTGGGGTTGGAGCATATGATAGTTCCGCTCAACACGCCGCAGCCCTCAATGGTTCCGCTGTTGAACGCGCATACTCCGCCTGCGTTCATAGTTGTTGTGATATCTATCTTCTCAAGGTAAAGGTTTTTGATCTCGCCGCTGCTGTATGAAAACAGACCCCTGTTGTCACCACCGCCGACCGTCAGATTACTTATAGTATTCCCGTTGCCGAAAAGCTTTCCGGCGAACTGGCTGTCTTTCGTCCCTATCGGCGTCCACTCTTTGCCGCCGAGGTCGATGTCTGCGGTAAGCTCAAAGTATGTACTCTCATAGGTTTCTCCACCGCTCACCATCTTCGCGAGATTTGCAAGCTCCCCGGCGCTCGATATCTGATAGGGCGCGCCCTGGGTGCCGTCGCCGGCTGCAAATTCCGCCGCCGATTCGATCCATGTTTCCGCGCCTGCCGTTTTCTGCGGAATGATAAACAATACCGCTGCGATAAACAGCAGCAGTCCTGTTCCGACTGAAATCAGCCGATTTCTTGTTTTTGTCATATGTACCTCCAAACGTCCGGTCTGCCGGGCAGAGCCCTTTTATCCAAACCATTTCCTTATATTATACTGGAATTTTTCAGATTTGTCAATCACTTCATAAGAATTTGCACCCGGATTTTACAAATTCTGTTCTGGAGCATTTCAAGCATTTTCCGGACTGCCGCTATCGGCAATTCTGATAAATAATTCCCCGGAAATCCTTTTGATTTTTGCCGATATCGGTATATAATATACTAAAGGAAAAGCCGAACAAAACGAATTATGCCCGTTCAAACTGGCGTACTCACGGGTCTGATTTTGTTACGCTGCGCCTTATTCAGCGCCCCCAAATGAGTTGATGTCATGAAATATAGCAAGCCGCAGAGCTGTGGAACCTGTCCGAACGCAGCGTCCGGAATTACTGCGCACAAGGGCGCATAGATGGCGCGTTTCTGACCGGAAAGACATGGGATATCCCTTAGAACGCGACCAGGCCCACGTGCGCCGCGACAACAAAGAAAGCACCATCCACCCTCGCTGAAATACTCGCGGACAAAATGCATAGCGGTTGCAAAGGAGATATCTATCACAAGTTACAGGTGGAGCTGACCTACAACTCCATACAACATTGAGGGCATCCGTCTGACCGTCGGCCAGACACGTACATCTTTGAAACCAACACAATTGGCGTGCTGAAAGACGAAACCGTCAACGTGGACGACATAATTGAAACGTCCAACCACTTACGCTGCATCGACCTCATCATCGAGAACCGCAGTAAAAAGCTGTCCGAAGCGTTCACCAAGGAGCTTCACCGGGTTCTGAAATCCGGGATCTACGACAGCCGGAAAGCATGGTTCGCAGTCGGAAACTACAAGAAACATCTGAACAAGGACGGCGGCGAAATAACGGAGCTCCCGGTGGAAGTCCACGCGGGAATGCGCAAGTTGCTTTCGGGTTACGGAAACGGCCGCGTCGGGCGACTCATCATGTTCAAGGAGTGCATGCGGTTTGGCGTTGTGCCGTTCAGCAGAGACAGGCACGCTTGATGAACCCTGTCGCACATACACACCGTCTGGTCTGATCCCCAAGCTCCTCTGCGATGAAATAATGCATTTCAACAAGCTGAGTTCAAATGTTGAAAAAAGTCTTTATCATCCCTGCTCAAACCGCCTGCGCAGCTTCTCTAAAGCCTTTTTCTCTATCCGCGAAATGTAGCTGCGCGAGATTTTGAGCTGTTTCGCTATCTCCCGCTGGGTCATCGCTTCGCAGACGAATCCACTGCCGTCACGTATCCCATACCGTTTGCAGATTATCTCCTTTTCCCGCTCGTCAAGCTCCTCATCAATATATCTGTACAGCTTCTGCGAATTTATCCTGAGCTCCGTTTCCTCCTCAATATTCACATTGCTTGCAAGTATATCCGCTATCGTCAGAGTGTTTCCCTCGCTGTCTGTTTCAAGAGGCTCGTTTATGTAGACCTCGCTTTGCTGGCGCTTTATCTTCCGAAAGTGCATTTTTATCTGGTTATCTATATGCCACCTGCGGAAACATTGCCACATATTTCCATAGAGCTGTATTACGCATTCTGGTGCGGTTCTGTGAAAGTGGTCAGGGCTAAGAAGCCGGAGGATTCCCTGCTGTGCGCCTGCGATACTGAGGAACTCACTGACGGTGAGCGGCTCAGGGTGCTGCGGCTTCGTGCCGGGCTGACGATACGGCAGGCTTCGGAACAAGTCGGAATCTCACGGCATACGCTCATGAATTATGAGAGCGGGAAGGCTAAGATTAAGCCTGCGGTTCGGGAAAGGCTGGTCAGTTCATATTCCAGCTATTGAACTTTAACACAAAACAAGCTGTCCGGTGGACAGCGATTATTTTACCATTCCCGGAAGAAAAAAATAAATCTCCCGCAGATTTCCTGACGGGCTTTGCGGCACTCCGCAGGATATTTTGCTTCCAACGTCATGAATTTCGCGATGTTCTTTCCGGAGCGCTTCTTCGCTTTTTCCGTTCAGGTACATACATTCGGGTGATGGGTGATACAGCGAGATATTGACTTGCCCCCCCGTAAATCACACATTCGGACGGTACGGGAACTTCTTTTCCTCCAGCACGTTCATTATTCGCGGAAATGCGGTCGAACGGACATGTGTCGTCATACTCCGAAGCAGGAAGCATACATTTTTTGTTTGATTTTTTTGAAAAAATATGCTATAATGTATATGTAGCAAAGCTACCGAGAGAGTGATTCCTGACGATAATTCGACGGCAGCCGTTTTTCGTCAGTATTTTTTGCTCAGACATCTCTCCGCATTATAGGTCTGATACTTCTGCCGTAATGTATTGTACCAAAAGGAGGTGTTTGCTGTGAAGCGTGTGAAAGCAGCTTGTATTCTTCAAACCTTGATTTTTGCCCAAAAACCTGAAACGGGTTACACCAAAGAGCGTGCGCTGAAAATCAATAAAGAAGAATTTGAGCATTACAAGGTGACTCTCGACCGTGCTAAGACGAGATATCAGATCATTGATACCGTTGAGCAGGAGGACGTCTCTCGTAGTTCATGTCAGAAAACAGTACAACGATAAGGCTGATGTTTCCGAATATTTCGAGTAAGTCCAAAAGCCGCCTGAGCGCAATATCAGGTGGCTTATTTTATTTTTAACGGAGGCTGAAAAGTTCAGGAGAAACTCAAACCCACAGTCGCTTTCTTTGACATTGCCGGGATCCTCAAAAAATATGTTAGGTACCTTGGCAAAATCCGCGTTTTGCTTTATAATTGTAAAGGTACCTAATATTATTTTATCCAATCAACAGGAGGTTCCCTTACATGAATGAGCAGTATGGTTCACTGGACCAGAACAACAAGCTGATATGGAATTTACGCGATATCGGACACACCATGCGTCAGATTTTCGAGGGCAGAGGCAGTCAAAAGCGGATTCTGATCCTTTTGAGAGAAACAGCGGGCATGACTCAAAAGGAACTGACGTCCCGACTTGGCGTGCAGCCCGGTTCTGCCAGCGAGGTCCTCAAAAAGCTGGAACAGGCGGGGCTGATTTCCCGGATACCCAGTGAAAACGACCACAGAACCACAAATATTCGCCTGACGCCTGATGGAGAAACTCTCGCAGATGAAGCAAACAGCCAACGCGTTAAGCGCCATGAGCAGATGTTTTCCGTGCTTTCCGTCGAAGAAAAGGATACCCTGATAACGCTTCTAGAAAAGGTCAATGCACATTGGGACCAGACCTATCGGCGGCATGAGGGTGAATGATATGTGGAAACACATTAAACGATATTTGCCCTATGCGCTGCTTGCTGCCATTTTTATGGTCGGAGAAGTGCTGCTGGATCTGCTGCAGCCGGAAATCATGAGTCAGATCGTTGACGATGGTGTATTAGGCGTTAACTCCGGCGGCGTGGAAGATATGGATCTGATCTGGTCGCTGGGGCTGAAAATGATTTGCCTGGTGCTGTTCGGCGGTCTTTGCGGCTCGCTGAACAACGCCTTTGTCCACATGACCGGACAGAATGTCGGCAACGAAATAAGAAAGGACGCTTTCTGTAATCTGATGACTTTTTCGTTCCCGCAGGCAGACAGCTTTGGAACGGGTTCATTGGTAACTCGTGTGACAAATGACATCACACAGGTGCAGAATCTGGTTTCCCAGTTCGTCCGTGGAATGATTCGAACCGGTATGCTGATGTTTGGAAGCATTTTCTTTTTGTTTCGTCTGAATACTCAGTTCGGTTTAATCGTACTGTGCGCATTTCCGCTGATCGTAGGCTGTCTTGCATTTTGCCTGTCAAAGGCAAATCCTCTGTTTTCCAGACTGCAGGCTCAGCTTGACAGGATAAACTCCATAATGCAGGAGGATATTTCCGGTATCCGCATCATCAAAGCCTGCGTCCGTGAAACCTATGAAAAGCTGCGCTTCGGAAAAGCTAATGGCGAGCTTGTCCGCACGCAGCTGCAGGTGCTGACCATTCTTGCATTTATGAACCCCATCATTAAGCCCTGATTTATGTGGTGGTGGCGCTGATACTGCAAGCGGGAGCGGCAGAGGTGACCGCTGGAGCGACCACTCCCGGAAACATCATGGCAGCCATCACTTACACCACACAGCTGCTCAATGGTATTATGGGACTTACTATGCTGTTCCAGAACATTTCAAGGGGATTTGCTTCATGGAAGCGTGTAAAAGAGGTAATTTGCGCGGAACCTCAAATTAAAGACGGTCCCTTTGACGGTCAGACAGAAACGCATGGAAAAATTGAATTCAGGAATGTTTCCTTTTCCTATTCCGGCAGCGGAAAGACCACTGTGGTAAATCTTCTGATGCGATTTTACGATGTGGATAGCGGCAGCATTCGAATAGACGTTCAGGACATTGCCGACATCTCCAGGCAGGAACTTCGGAAAAATGTCGCCATTGTCCTGCAGGACACGGTCCTGTTTTCCGATACTGTACAGCAAAACCTGCAATATGCCAACGAGAATGCAACAATGGAGCAACTGGAACAGGCGGCACAGATGAGCCGCTGTAAGGACATGATACACGCTCTGCCGCAAGGCTATGACACCATGCTGGAAGCAGGCGGAGCAAACATCAGTCAGGAACAGCGGCAGTTATTGGCGATAGCCCGCGCCTTTGTGGCAGACCCAAAAATTCTGATAATGGACGAAGCCACCTCAAATGTAGATACCCGCACAGAAAAGGTCATACAGAGCGCCATGCAAAAAATCATGGAAAACCGCACCAGTATTGTTATCGCACATCGGCTGAGCACTATTCGTGATTCAGACCTCATCGTGGTTATGGATCAGGGCAGGATCGTGGAACAGGGTACTCACGAGGAGCTTTTAGCGCGTCAGGGAAAATATTATACCCTATACATGACCCAGTTTTCCGGGTTTGCAACATGAATTCATACAGGTGCTGAAAATACTGCGAGTGTCTGCATAACAACACTGCCCCTCCTTTCCCAAGTAACGGAAAAGAGGGGCTTTTTCAGCTTATCGTCTATGCAGCGAAGAATTTCTGCACTATGCCAATAACAAAAATGATCACGACCATAACAGGAAGAACATAAGTAAAGTATCCGCGCATAAATTTTTTCAGTTTCAGACCTTTTCCGGTGTTCACCTCGTTCGTGTAGTTTTCCCAGCCCCAGCCCTTTTTCATAGTGCAGAACAAAATCAGCACGAGCGAGCCTAAAGGCAGCACCAGATTGCTTACAATGAAATCTTCGATGTCCATAATATTCGTACCCTCGCCCAGCGGCTGAAATCCGCTCATCACATTGAAACCAAGACAGCAGGGAACGGAAAGCACAAACAGCAGGATCCCGTTGAAAATACAGCATTTTCTTCTGCTCCAGCCGGTGAGGTCCTCAACGCACGCGGTGATTTCCTCAAAGACCGCAAGCACGGTCGAGAGCGCTGCGAACGACATGAACACGAAGAACAAACTGCCCCACAGACGGCCGAGGGGAATGTGGTTGAAAATATTCGGAAGAGTCAGAAAGATAAGGCTGGGACCGCTGTCTACTTCAACCCCATACGCAAAGCACGCGGGAAAAATGATAAGTCCCGATGAAAAAGCTACAAACGTATCAAGCAGCGCAACGTTCACGGATTCGCCGAGCAGCGACCTGTCCTTTCCTATGTAGCTTCCGAAGATCGCCATTCCTCCCATGCCCAGGCTTAACGTAAAGAACGCCTGGTTCATTGCGCTTACAACAACATTTCCAATGCCGACCTTCGCTATTTCATCAAAATTCGGCTTGAGGTAGAATGCAAGTCCTGCCTCGCCGCCCTCCATAAAGAAGCTGTTTATGGCGAGAATGACCATGATTATCAGCAGAGCCACCATCATAACTTTAGTCACACGCTCCAGGCCGTTTTTCAGCCCAATCGAGCATACGGCCACCGCCGCCGCAATAACTATCGCCACAAACAGCAGCATCATCGGCGCGTCTGCAAGCACGGAGTCAAAATGCACGGAAATATCTGCGGCGTCAAGCCCGGAAAGCGCTCCCCCGGCAGTGTCGAAGAAATATCTCATCATCCACCCGGCAACGGTTGTATAGAACATCAGCAGAATGTAACTTCCTATCATTGCAGCCATGCCGTGGATATGCCATTTTGAACCTTTCGGCTCAATCTGCTGATACATCCTGACAGGGCTTCTCTGCGCCGCTCTTCCGACTGAAAATTCCATTGTCAGCACCGGTATTCCCAATATCAGCAGAAATACAAGGTAGATAAGTACGAATAATCCTCCGCCGTTCTGCCCTGCAATATAAGGAAATTTCCAGACATTGCCTATGCCTATTGCGCAGCCTGCGCTCAACAATATAAATCCAAGCCTGCTTCCAAGTTTCTCTCTGCTCATTGTCCGACCTCCGAGTTTATTTTTACGACAGACTGCCAATCAGAACCCACGCATCACGCTGTTTTCCTTTTTCTTTCCCTATTCGATTAGCATAATTAATATTATGATACAATATATCAGCAAAAATGTCAAGTCACCTCAACGTGAACATTGTTCATTTTGAATTATAGCATATTATCATTGATATGTCAACATAAATTTTCAGGTGCTTTTGCATTAATATATTCCTGCTTGTAACTATTGAAGCCCTTGCTATTTCTCAACAGGCACTTGCAAATCTTTCTGAATCGTGATTAGTACAGAGCAAACGGCACGCAATAGTTTAAACTAAAATTTTCAAGGTGGAGAATGAATAACATCTCCACCTTGTACTTATATTTTGCTGACCCGAAAATTCACATGATTATACAAAAGTCAATAAAGCCATTTGCAATTATCTAAAAGCAACTGCCGATATATCTATTTACATTTGTAGGCGTAATGCCCTAGAATGCGTATATAGGTTTTGCCTGCTTTGTCGGTGTTTTAGCCCTCGGATTATGTCAGTTATTTTACTGCTGTAATGTGCATTTCTAACGCCGCATAGTCGCCCCAGGTTTTCGGCAGAAGAATTCCACCGTTCATCAGGGCGCTGCCCTTATATATCACGCCGCTCTCCTCAAGGCGGTAATTCGCTTCGGGATCCAGCCCGCGCAGCCTTATGCGATACTGCGTATGATTAGGCTCCGTGCGAAATACAACTCCGCTTACAAGCGCTTTCCTGCGGTCGTCTGAAACGAACTCCCATGCTGCTATATTTCCTGCCAGAGGCTCGGTAAGACGGTAATATGCTCCATTGTGGATAAGCGGACCGTCGTTTTTGAAGCGCGCTATCTGGGCTTTCACCTGCTGCTTTTCGTCCTCTGAAAGAGTATTCAGGTCAAGCTCATAGCCAAAGCTGCCGGCGCTTGCGACAACCGCCCTCGTTTCAAGAGGAGTTATTCTTCCGGTCTGGTGATTAGGTACAGCGGAAACATGAGAACCTACCGCCGATATGGGATAGAAGAACGACGTTCCGTACTGGATAGCCGTTCTTTCAGCCGCGTCAGTGTCATCACTGCACCATATCTGTGGGCAATAGTAGAGCATTCCAGCGTCAAAGCGCCCTCCGCCGCCGCTGCAGCCCTCAAACAGCACATCCGGGAAATCCTGCGTCAGCCGTTCAAGCAGCTCATAAAGCCCGAGAACATATCTGTGCGGCATTTCTCCCATATTCCCGCTGTCAAGGCAGGCGGAATACCAGTCGCATATACTGCGGTTCATATCCCATTTGATATAGGAGATATCCGCACTTTTCAGAATATTCGAGATAGAATTATAAAGATACTCCCGCACATCAGTTCTTGTCATGTCAAGCAGTAACTGAAAGCGGCTCCTGTTGGGCTTTCTTCCCGGTACCTGTATTGCCCAGTCGGGATGAGCGCGGTAAAGGTCGCTGTCCTCGGAAACCATCTCCGGCTCGAACCACAAGCCGAATTTCATTCCAAGGGCTTTGACATTTTCGGCGAGCTTTCCAAGCCCGCCGTGCAGCTTGTCAGTGTTCACGAACCAGTCGCCAAGCCCCGAGCAGTCGCCGTTTCGCTTGCCGAACCAACCATCGTCCAGAACCAGCAGATCAACGCCAAGCTGCGCAGCCTGCTCTGCGATTTTCAGTATCTTTTTCTCGTCGAAATCGAAATAGGTAGCCTCCCAGTTGTTGATAAGCACGGGACGCTCTGCCAGCTTGTACCTGCCGCGGCAGATATTCTCGCGGACAACGCGGTGGAAATTATGTGACAGCTTCTCAAATCCGTCTGCGCTGAACGTCATAACTGCTTCGGGAGTGCTGAACTTTTCACCGGATCTTAACTCCCAGTGGAAAAGCTCCGGATTTATTCCCATAACAAGGCGCGTCTGGTCAAGCTGGTCGTATTCGACCCTTGTGGAAAAGCTGCCGCTGTACATCAGCATTGCGCTGATACAATTTCCATGAGTTTCAGCGCAGTCTTTTTCGCAGAGAATCACCGCAGGATTCTGTTGGTGGCTGGACGTACCACGGCGCGAGGAGCTTTCCTGTATTCCGTGGGCAAGCGGGAGCCGCTCGACAACTCTTTCCATCGTATGCCTGCCGTGGAAATGAATCCACTCGCTGTAATCCCCCGGCAGGTCAAGGCAGAGGCTTGCCGCATTCGTAAGATACACGCTGTTCTCTCCCCTGTTTTCAATTACCGCGCTCCTTGTTATGATGTCAAGTTCCGGCAAAATTCCGTATTTCAGCGTAACGTGAATATCGGAAGCAGTATCTTTCAGGTATATTTCAAGCGTCTGTGCTTCGGAGTTTTCCGCATAGACAGCCGGAAGTCCCTCTATAGAATATTTGCCGTCAGAAATTTTGTACCCGGTATATCTGAGGTCAAGCGCACTGCTCCCATTGGAATGAACAGCGGAAACCGCATTTATTCTGTAATCTCCTGCACCTGCGCAGGAATACTCAAGCGGCAGCGTGTCAAGCGAGTAAGTACGGCGGTTTTCAGCCTCGTAGATATTCCCGGAAAAACCGACATCAGGATAAACGCACAGGTAATCCATGCTCATCCCGACCTTTGCACCGTACCACAAATGCCGCAGTACACCGTATTCGTCAGCCATAAGCTGGTATTCCGAATTTTCAGTCGTTATAGTAAAAAGCCTTGATTTTTCATTGAATGCAACAGCCATTTCGTTACCTCTCAGCGTATCTCAAATTTATAGGTATTCATATTCGCGTCAAGCGTGATGGAACAATCGCCGCAGGTTCTGGCGATAACCAGCCTGCACCCGTCTGTTTCTACCGAAATTCCGCCGTCAAGCCCGAACGCGGGGTGGGTATTCCGAAGTTCCATCAGCTCTTTCAGCTTCTGTACAACGGGTCTTTCCTGCTCCCTGTCCACATCTTCCGCAGTGTAATAATGACGGTTGATATCGCGTCCGTTCTTCGTGCTTTCCATAAGCTCAATATCGTTGGAACCTGCGAGCATTCCAACATAATATACCTGCGGGATCCCCGGTGCGAAGAACTGTATCGCCCTCGCAAGGAGATACGCGCTGTCATTGTTGCCAAGTGCGGAGTAATATGTCGTATTCACCTGGTAAATGTCAAGATTATTGTACGCTTCGGAACTGTATATCATCTTCACGTTTGCGCCCTTTGAATACATCTGCTCCTTGACCTTTTCAATCTCATTGTCCGGGAGCAGGTCTTTCACGTCAACAATTCCTATACCGTCATGGGTGTCAAGAGTAGTGAACTGCTTCATCGGGCATTTCAGCAGCCAGTTTTTCAGATACTCACCGGTGTGATTGTAGAGCGCATGGAGAGTCAGCACCGGCAGCGCGAAATCGTATATCCAGAAGCCCTTGTCCGCTATCTTCATCGGAATAGTGTAATGCTCATGTATCTCCGGCAGGATATCGGCGCCGCCCTCGGAGGCGATTTTTTCAATATCGTAAAGCAGCTCCCAGATATCCGGCTCAATGAAGAAGCAGCTCGTCCCTGCCTTTTTCACTGCGTAAGCGAAAGCGTCAAGCCTTATTATTGACGCACCTCTGCGGCACATCTCGCGGATAGTGTCATTTATGAACTTTTTCGTCTTGTCCTTGGTTATGTCGAGGTCTATCTGTTCTTCGCAGAAAGTGCACCATACCTTTTCGGTGGTTCCGTCCGCGAATTTTGCCTCGATATAGGGAGCGCGCGGTTTGCGCTTGTAGATGATGTCGGTTTCTTCCTGCGTAGGCTCGCCGTTTTTCCAGAAGTCCCTGTAGCGGATAAACATATCCTTGTATTCCGACTCATCTTTCTTTTGGAGGAAGTCCTGAAAATACTCCGAGCTTGCAGAAATGTGGTTCACCATGAAATCAAACATCAGGTAGTATTCTTTTCCCAAGTCCTCAATATCGTCAAAAGTTCCGAACCGCTCGTCTACCACATCGTACCTCATAGGAGCGAATCCCCGGTCTGCGGAGGACGGGAAAAACGGCAGGATATGCACGCCGCCGACTGCATTTTTGTAGTGCTTGTCAAGAACGGCATGAAGCTCGCGGATATTCTTTCCCAGGCTGTCTGCGTAGGTTATCAGCATTATCTTGTTCTGTATTTTCATGTCTGTGTTCCTTTCCTTTAACGATTTCCCCCGCCTTGCAGCAGGGGAAACATGTATTATCAACCCTTTACGGCTCCGTTTGCAACTCCGCCGATTATCTGTTTCTGGCAGAGAATATAGAAGATCACAATGGGCAGCAGCGCAAGCAAATATGACGCAAACGCAAGGTTGTAGTTTGTGCCGAACTGTGTCTGGAAGTTGAGCTGTGCAAGCGGCAGGGTGGTGTTTTCACTTCCGGACATGACGACCAGAGGAGTCATGACATCGTTCCAGGTTCCGAGGGCGGTGAGTACTGCCACGGTCGCGTGCATGGGCTTCATCATCGGGAAGATTATCGTCCAGTAGGTGCGCCATGTGGAGGCTCCGTCAATGTTAGCAGCTTCCTCCATTGCAAGCGGGATATTCTTCATATAGCCGCTGTACAGCATTACGTTCATCGGCATGTAGAATACGGTGTAGAGCAGGATAACGCCGAACATATTGTCAAGCCCGAGTATGGAGGTTTCCTTTACAAGCGGCATCATGAGTATCGCGAAAGGCACGAACATACCGCTGACGATGTAGAAATATATGAGCTTGAAGCCTTTTTTGCGGCTCATATTTCTTCCGATCGCATAGCCTGCCATAGAATGAATTATTATCGAGAGCACAATAGAAGCCGCTGTTATAATGATACTGTTCCCGAGGGAATGCCAGAAGTCCGTCACACGCATTGCCTCAGCGAAGTTATCAAGGCTGAACGACTGCGGAAGGCTCAGTGCGCCTGCGATGTCGTTGGTCATCTCTGACGGGGACTTGAACGCTATTATGATGGTCATATACAGCGGAAAAAGTATCATAAAACAGCCGATTATAAGCAAAGTAGTCACAACGATGGCGGAGGCTTTATTCTTGTTCATTCTGCGCTTTCCGGTAGGTTTTCCGGATTCTTCCGCCACGATGGTATTAGTGACGTTGTTTACTTTATCACTCATAACTGCTCCTCCTTCTTATTCGTAATGACCATCTGGAAAATGGATATCGCAACTATCACTATGAAGAACAGCACTGCGTTTGCGCTCTGGAATCCGAACTGTCCGCCGTCCATGCCGTTCTTGTAGATAAGGTAGGAAATGGACTCCGTGCTCTGCGCGGGACCGCCCTTTGTCAATGCCATGATCTGGTCGAATACCATAAGCATATTCTTGGTACTAAGGACAAGGTTGGTTGTGACGAACGGCATAAGCATCGGGAGCGTGAGGTGTCTGAACTTCTGCCAGGGAGTTACGCCGTCTATCATTCCGGCTTCGTAAATATCGGCAGGGATCGTCTGAAGTCCGGAAATATAGATTATCGTATTCATAGCGACTGCCTGCCACACGCCAACGATAAGCACGCCTATCCATGCGAATTCCTCGCTTGCAAGAATGCTGTTCTCAAGGAATCCGATATGCAGAGCCGAACCAAGCGCCGGAATAATATAGGTAAATATAAAGCTGAAAATGTAGCCGACAACCAGTCCGCCGAGGACATTCGGCAGGAAGTAGATTCCTCGCAGTGCGCTCTTGAACTTTATCTTGCTGTTAAGTCCCAGTGCCAGAATAAGGCTGAGGACGTTCACAAGAATCGTTCCGGCTATCGCATACTTGAATGTGAACAGATAGGAGTTTCCGATTCTCGAATCGCTGAAAAGGTCGATGTAATTGCGAAGTCCAACAAACTCAAAGCTGCCGTATCCCTTATAGTTCGTAAAGCTGTAAAATGCACCGGTTATCAGCGGAATAGTGTTGAATGCGATAAACAGGATAAGCGCGGGAGCCACCATCAGGATAAAGGTCATTCGCTTTGACAATACTTTTTTGGTTTTCATTGCTGCCCCTCCTCGTATTTCTTGACTCTTGCGATAAGGTCGCGGTTGTATCTGGTCCATTCCTTGTCGAAACGGTCAAGGAACTGCTGTGCGGAATCGGCGCTCTTATCCATAAGATAAGTCTGTATCATGGCGTCAACGCTCATTTCGCTGGGATAGTGGTGGTCGTGGAAGTCCGACATTCTGCCGTCAGTTATGTACTGTTTCATTCCGTCAAGGAATGTCGGCAGCTCAAAATCGCCCTGTTTGCAGGGGATACCGCCCTGGTCGTCAAGATATATCTGCACCGTTTCATCAGCGAACAGGAAACGGAGCACTTCGTAGACCGCGTCCTTGTGCTTTGTGTTTTTCATCACGCAGAAATGCAGGTCTATGCCGGAGTTAAGCACGTTGTCCTGCTCGTTTTCGTTCGCCGGGAATGTGAACGAATCAATGTTCATATCGGTATTTACCGACAAGATCTGCGGCACTGCGTAGCTTCCGATGGGGTACATCGCAGCCTGCCCTCTTGCAAATGCCGTGCATGCGTCGTTGTAGCTGTACGCGTAGGGATTCGGCTCAGCGTAATCAAGCAGGACTTTTATCTTCTCGGCGACCTCGGCATATTCCGCCGCAAAGGTCGTCTTTCCTGCGTTTACACTGCTGCACACGTCAGAGGGAGCAAGTCCAACGGCAAGCGCATTCCACGGTGCAAGGCAGGTCCAGGTGTCCTTGTAGCCGAGGTAGAGGGGGTCTGTTCCGGTTTTCTTTATCTCATCGCACAGGGCAATGAATTCGCTCCAGGTTTCGGGGATTTCCCAGCCGTTTTCTTCGAACATATCCTTGTTGTAGAGGATTCCCGCTGCATTCGCCGCGTATGGAAGCGCATAGGTGCCGTCTTTCGGCAGAAGCTCCAGCTCCGTTTCCATCTTCATGTAAGCCGGATTTATCTCGTCGATTATCTCAATGTCGGAAATGTCCTCGAACAGGTCTGCGTCAAGGAAGTTCGAGTAGTTCATATCGCCGCCGATACCTACGATGTCCGGATAATCTTCCCTGATAAGACGGGTCTTGAGGACTGTCATTGCCTCATTCGGGGATTCGATTCTGAGCTTTATGTCATCGTGGGATTCGTTGAAGATCTGCTCGATTTTTTCAAAAGCCTTGACAGCCTCGGGCTTATACTGGAGTATCGTTACCGTGGTCACTCCGTCTGAACTTCCGTCTGACGAACAGCCGGTCAGAAGCGCCGAAGCGGATATTGCCGCAGCAGTTAAAAGCGATACCGCAGTTCTGCTCTTTCTCATGTGAATTACCTCCTTTGAGTGCGGGGTCATCTGTTGATATAAGTATATCATACCATAATGCGTTTTGTAAATCCCATAAAAGATACACAGATATACCATTTTGCGATTTTTATCTGATATATGAAAGTATGCTTGCATTATGGTATATTTTGTGGTATACTTATAAAAAAGCTGACTGTTTCCCTTTCATTATGTTGGAGGTGCACTATGAGCGACCTGCTGTTTTCAGTATTCCCGAGCGAGAATTTCGTTGACCTCAGCCTGTTTCAGTGCGGGCGTGAGAAATGCTCCCCTGCGCATTCATTCGGACCGGTCGCAAGGAATCACTTTCTGTTCCACTATGTTATTTCCGGAACGGGAAAGCTGTTTGCAAACGACAGCAAGGGCGTGACGCAGGAATACAACATCAAAAGCATGCAGGGATTCATGATATTTCCCGACCAGATAACCACCTACATCGCCGACAATGATATGCCTTGGGAATACGTGTGGGTGGAGTTCGACGGACTGCGCGCAAAGGCGGTGGTCGAATCCGCCGGTTTTTCTCCCGATAATCCTGTTTACAAGGCGCGCTCCAAGGAATTCCGCGAGGAAATGATGAAAGAGATGAACTATATCGCCGAAAACGGCAGCTCATCTCCACTTCATATTATTGGGCATCTGTACCTGTTTCTTGATTTCCTTGCCCGTTCGACCGAGGGAATAAAGGTCAATCATGGCAGCAAACTGAGGGATTTTTATATTCACGAAGCGCTGGAATTCATCAGCCACAACTTCCAGAACGACATTTCAGTCGAGAATATAGCAGACGTATGCGGTCTTAACCGCAGCTACTTCGGAAAGATATTCAAGCAGGCGCTCGGAAAATCTCCGCAGGAATTTCTTCTCAGCTACCGCATGGTAAAGGCTGCTGAGCTGCTAAAGCTGACAAAGCTCTCCGTTGGGGATATCAGCCTTGCCGTAGGATACGATAACCAAATGCACTTTTCTCGTGCATTCAAGAGCGTTTACGGGATATCTCCGAAAAAGTGGAGAGTGGAACAAAGCATGAAATAATATGCAAAACACTGACATTCCGGACGACTATCAGCCCCTCCCTTTCTGAAAAGAAATGGAGGGGCTTTTTTCACTTTAATTCGGTTCAGTATTTCACATTTACCCAGACGCGCATTTCGTTCTCTCTGCGGTTTCCCCAGGTATAATATGGTATAGCCACTGCTTCGCAGGGAGTGAGTTTTTCAGGCTCGCTGCTGTAAAGCTCTTCGCAATCTTCTGAACGGAACGCCTTTGCAGTGAGGGTTACCGTACCGCCGAGAAGTTCCGGTTCAATCTCGCTCACCGCCGGAACGGCGCTCCTGTCTAACCGTAGTTCGCGGACGCTGCCGTTATCCGCGCCCTCAAAGCAGTAAACCAGCGGTCCTCTCATCAGCGCATTCATTCCGGAAAGGCGCGGCACTTTGCCGGAAGCCCTAACAAACGTGGGAGTTCCGTCTAGAAGAAGTTCAACTTCCGCATTGCCGCTTACATCAACGTACAGATATCCGTTTTCGGGAGCGGCAGGAACTTCCGCGCCGTTTACTCTGAGCGTGTATTTCCTGCTCCATTTCGGAACACGCACAGCGAGCTTTCCATTGCCGGACACGGTGTACTTTACCGACATTCCATAGGGATAATCAGTTGTGCATTCAAGGAACATTCCGTTGCTGAAATCGACTTTTCCAGCCGCAAACAGGTGGCAGTATACCGTGTCGCCATTCTCGCCGTATGCGTATTTTCCTATTGAGCCGATGAGCCTTGCGACATTCGGAGGACAACAGGCGCAGGCGTACCACTGCGGTCTTTGCGGCAGCACATGACTGTGAGTGCAGGCTTTCCCGGAGATACCCGGGTCAGCCTCCAGCGGATTCACATAAAAAAACCGCTTTCCGTCAAGCTGCATTCCTGCAAGAACGGTATTGTAAAACGCAAGTTCCATGACGTCTGCAAACTCGCTGTTTATCTCGTTTTCGAGCATTCTTTCAGCAAAGAACATCAGCCCGACAGAAGCGCAGGTTTCGCAGTACGCGGTATCGGATGGAAGGTCGTAGTCAACGGTGAACGCTTCTCCCATGAATGTCGAACCGATTCCGCCGGTGATGTACATTTTCTTCTGCACTATGTTTCCCCACAGGCGGCGGCAGGCTGTCAGCAGTTCCGCGTCGCATATTTCGGCGGCAAGGTCAGCCATTCCGGTGTACAAGTATACCGCCCGGACTGCGTGTCCGGTGGCTTCAGACTGCTCGCGGACAGGCTTTGCACTCTGACGGTAGTCGTTGCTCCACGGGTCGCTGCCCCAGACTGTCCAGTTGCGCTTTTCGGCTTCCTGCGCGAAAAAGGCAGGATTCTTTCCGCGCCCGTTTATGAACAGCTCTGCAAGTTCCAGAAAATGCGGCTCTTTCGTCAGGCGGTACAGCTTCATGAGAGCTAGCTCGATTTCGGGGTGTCCGGGGATCCCCTCATGACCCTGGGTAACGAACCTGTCATAAATGCACTCCGCATTACGGACGGCAACATCAAGGAACTTGCGCTTTCCGTTCGCTTCGTAATACGCGCAGGCAGCTTCTATCATGTGACCGGAGCAGTACAGCTCATGACCCTCCAGCAGGTTAGTCCAGCGCTTTTCACGGTCCTTTATCGTGAAGTAAGTATTGAGGTAGCCGTCCTTATCCTGCGCTTCTGAGATGAGGTCAATAAGTTCGTCTGCGCTGCGTTCGAGGGATTCGTCAGGGCGCAGCGCAATGGCGTATGCAGCAGCTTCGAGCCACTTGTATGCGTCGCTGTCCTGAAATACCATTCCGTAAAATCCATCGCCGATATCCTCGCCTTTGAGCGCCTTTGCTGCATTGATGAAATTCTGCGCAACGTGGCTCTTTTCGGCTCCCTCAGCCTTATCCCACAGTATGCTGTACTGATATGCAATAACCGTGTCATGGACGATATTCTGGTATTTTTCGATAAATCCAGACGCTTTGTATGCGGTCACGGGTATCTGATTCTGTGCTTTCATTCGCTGCCTCCGAATGTGTTCGTTGTGTTTAACTTTGATTTAATAGTTGACCATGCGGCGTTCAACTGGAATATATAATATATTCTCTGTATTAATTATATCATTTCAGAGGTAAAATTGCAAGGTTGTTTTAATACCCAGAATTATCATTACCCCTCCTCGAACCTCCTGCACAGTTTCTCCAGCGCCTTTTTCTCTATCCGCGAAATGTAGCTGCAATTCATTTTGAAGCAACACGAAATTCGGCGTTGACTCTTACGCACAATTGTGCCAGCCAACGAAACACATACCATTTCTCAACAGGCACTTGCAAATCTTTCCAAATCGTGATATAAAAACACAAGGAAAACGGCACATAGTAATTTAACCCTGAAAGGAAGATGCTGCATGGGACGAGATGTTGTATCCGCTAAGCTCGATGTTATTTTCAAGAAGCTTTTCACCGAAAACGAGGATCTGCTTCATTCATTTGTTGCAAGTATGTCAGAAAAACGCTGATTATATCAAATTCGACACGTTCAAACCCGAATACTCACGCGGCTGAATTTGATACGCTGCGCTATAATCAGCGTTTCCCTTGACATCCCGACTGAAAGCATCAAAATGATAAAGGTTTCAAATCCGGAGCTTCCACCCGAAAATGTAGCGAGCAAGTTCAGCAGGCTTGACCTGAGCCTTAATGTAGACGACAAGCTGGTAAACGTCGAGATTCAGATGAAGATGGAGCCGGATTACCGCGACAGAACGCTGTTCTACTGGGCTAAGCTGTACACCTCGGAGCTTAAAAGTGGAGAGGAAAGAGGCATTGCCAAAGGCAGAACGGAAGGTATCGCCAAAGCAAAAGCTGAAATAATAGAAAAGATAGAAGCCAGCGGCATGACCGATGAGCAAATAAGCTGCATTTTGTCCTAAAGCTAAACAGGGTGCCTGCCACCGAAAGCTGTATTTATAGAGGGAACACATATCAAGACTAATGTGAACATGAAAAAGCAATTCGCAAAGCTGTTCCGGAAGTCTAAAAAAATACAGCGAGCAGCTTCTGGACGAGATAAACCAAGACTGTAACGACCAAGATAAGGAACCGTTTAATAACGAAAGTTCACCCAAAGAAGAAATCATCACAGAATCAAAAAGCTGACCTGGAATGCGGAGTTTTCCACAAAAGAGAACGCAAGAAATGCTTTGCATATGCGGCTCAGACAGCCTGCAACAAAAACGGTTATGGAAACCTGGTTTCCGAGAATGCTCGTGTGGCACAAGACCAGAAAGAATATCAGAAACGCTGCAATAGCTTGGTTCAGCGGCATGAATCCACAAAGAATTAAATACGATGATTGACTGAAAAAATCGAACAGAAAGAAGCCCACAGTGAAAGAAATCAGAGGTTCATTAAAGTATTGAAAGAACAGGACGGCATCATTACTGAATTGACGATAACGGGCAATACGATTAGCAACAAGAGACCACCCCAAATCTTGTGTAAACTCCATAAACAGTGTATAATAAAAGCAAACGAATGGAGGAAAAAGAAATGGGCAGAAAAAGAACACCTGAGGAAAAGGCAAGACGAGAGCTGATCCGAGAGCTGTGTTCTTGTCAAGCAAAATTGTAACAGTTTCCCCCAAAAATCAAGCCGAGCGTTTCTGCCAAGGAGTAAGACCGTTATTGAACGAATGAGGTCTGACGGAATTATACCAAAGCAGAACATAATCATCAATATCAGAAAACAATTTGCTTTCTGAAGCATATGTATGCTGATAAATGAGTTCGCTCTTTAAAGTGTTGAAATAACGCTCCATCGGAGCGTTATCATAGGGACAACCGGCTCGACTCATGCTTTGAGTGATATTATGAGTCGTGCAGAAGTCCGTGAACTCTTTTGAAGTATACTGAGAACCCTGGTCGCTGTGCAGGATTATGCCGTTTTTCAGCACCCATGGGTGCTGAAGTATTGCTTTAGAAAGCGTTTTTATCGCAAGCTCTGCTGTAATATTCCTGCCGCTGACGCTTGCAATAACGCTTCTGTCATACAGATCTATGATCGTGCTGTTATAGCGCATACTGCCGTCTGACAAAGGTATGTAAGTAAAATCGGTACACCAGAATTTGTCAGGCAAAGGGACGGTAAATTGCCGTTTGAGAATATTTTCAAACACTTTGTGAGCCGACCCCTTGCGATAACCAGGTCTGTGTCTGCGAGTAACAGAGAATAATTTCAGCTCGCAATTCATGTATTTGTGACACGTCGTTGAGCTGATTCTGATTCCTTTATTTTTCAGCAGAGCTGACATTAACCTGTATCCCGGGACCCCTTTTCGTTCATGATATGTTTCGGTTATGCAGTTCAGCAGCCTTTCCTTACTCTTACGGTAAGCCGCTTTTCTATCTTTAAGATAGTTGTAGTAGTCGTTAGGTAATACTCCAAATCGCTTCAGAAGCCATCTTAAACCCATCGTGTCCTTGTTTTCCCTTATAAATCGATATGCTGCTAATCGATTTCCCGTGCGAAGAATGCTGCCGCTTTTTTTAAGAATTCGTTCTCCTTTTTGGCTTCTTCAAGCTCCTTTCGCAGCCTGAGATTTTCCTTCATAAGATCATATTCTTCCTGCGTAGCCGGATTTTTTGAGCATTCTTCTCGGTATTTCTTCAGCCAGTACCCGATTCCGTTCTCCGATACTTGGTACTCTTCCGACAGACTTTTTATCGTCCGTCCCTCTTCCAGATGCATCCGCACCAGCCTTTTCTTGAATTCTTCGTCGTAACTTGCCATTGCTTTTCCCTCCTGTGTCTATTATATCACTTTGGGGGAAGGTGTTACAACTTTATTATAGCACATCACTGCTGAGCAACGCGAATGTTACTGGGATGGAGGATATCCAGAGACTGTTCAGGGAAACGATAGCGGAGTTCCTGGAGGGCAGTCTCGACGCTGAGCCAGAAAAAACACTGGGTTATGGGAGATACGACCATACTGCCAGAACCGAATCGGGAACAACAAACAGCAGAAACGGTCATAGCCGGAAAACCCTGAAAACAAGCGCGGGAAAGATAGACGTCAACATCCCGCGTGACCGAAACGACGAGTTTGAACCGAGGATCCTACCCAAAAACCAAACCAGCATTTCAACAACAATTGAAAGCAAGATAGTCTCGATGTACGCCAAGGGAATGACAACATCGGATATACAGGCTCATATTAAGGATATTTACGGCATGGACATCTCGGACACAACGGTCAGCCGAATAACCGACAAAATACTTCCCGAGGCGCGGGAATGGCAGCAGAGACCGCTTGAAAGCGTGTATGCGGTAGTGTTCATGGACGCAATACATTACCACGTTCGCAGTGAAGGTCAGATAGTGAAAAAAGCTGTTTACATAGCGATAGGCGTCAATCTTGAAGGCAGGAAATCTGTGCTCGGAATGTGGATCGGCGAGAATGAAAGCGCGAAATTCTGGGCTTCTGTGCTGAATAATCTGAAAAATCGAAAGGTCGAGGATAT
>ENA-ORNB01000614-ORNB01000614.1-human-gut-metagenome-genome-assembly--contig:-NODE-614-length-35290-cov-6.521527_pt1 | contig 35290 bp, 52 predicted proteins | sample MGYA00242112_ERZ509016 | MGnify/ENA primary metagenome ERZ509016 (study PRJEB26280, sample SAMEA2338705) | human gut metagenome | biome: human gut; feature: human-associated habitat; material: faeces...
ATCCACGACTACTACTACTTCTGCGCGGTTTCGGCGTCGGGGTCGTTGGACTATAACGGCGCTGGCAATGCGTATGGTGTTGTGCCCGGCTTTGTTGTCTAATCCCCCGCAGGGATTCTCGGCCTACTCAAGCCCACGGAAGTGGGCGGAAACCAGCAAACTTTCCTCAAAAAATCCGAAGGGCGCGTCAGCGCCCCGCTCGATTTTTTGAAAAAAGATACTGAAAGTGCTATCACTCAACTGTCTTATGAGTGCATACACGGCACGAAAAACGCTATACAATACTTTCAAAACCTGTTTGTTAGGAGGTATTGTATGGCAACTAACAAGCGCGTCTTTACACTGCGCCTGTCCGATGAAGTTTTTGACAAGATCGGCGTTCTAGCAACAAAAGAACATCGGTCCATCACGAACTACATAGAGTATGTGCTGCTCAAGCATTTGGAAGAAGTTGAGCGAGAGCAAGGGGAAATCGACCTCGATGACCCCGAAGGAGACTAAAGTATCATGTCAGTTTTGAAATCCAAGCGCACAGAAAGCAAGGCGGAGTATGTGAATGTCGCCAATGCGATTTACATTGAAACGATAAACTTCCTGACCCGCATTTCCGCAAGGTATTCCAGATTGATTGCAGAACCGGTTGCAAAGCTGGCGGGTGAGGTGATAGACCATGCCGAAAAGGCAAACAGCATCTATCCCTCCGACGATCAGCGGCGCCAGCTTCGTAAAGCACATCTTCTGGAAGCGCGGGCATCCCTGATGGCGCTGGATGTTCGGTTGACTCACTGCTATCTCATCATGACCCAGAACCCGCAGGGATGTTTCACAACTCCCTCAGGGAAAAGTGTCGATGCGAAGAAAGCAACTGAAAGACTGGACAAAATGGCTCAAAAGTTGGGTGAGCTGATTGACAAGGAAAACGACCTGCTGCAAGGCATGATCGGAACGGTCAATCGGAAAGCCTGATTTTTAAGTGGGTGTATCTCTGTCAATTCTTGCGGCGGCGGTCTGGTGGCTGCGGTCGCCGAACTACAACAACATCAACAACAACAACTACTTCTGCGCGGTTTCGGCGTCGGGGTCGTTGGACTATAACAACGCTAACAATGCGTATGGTGTTGTGCCCGGATTTTGCAATGCTTGGTCACATGGAGTAGCCATAGGTGAAAGACGACCATAGCAAAAGGAGAGGTACTTCCCTGAGGGTCAAACCTCTAAAACTGCTTTTCGATATGCCGACACGGACGCTTCTTGCATGGCGCGGGATGCATCTTACCGCGTTTCATGTGCCGGCATAAAGCAGATTAGACGATGCCCTACAATTCATCTGTACGAGGAGCGAATACTTTTATGACAAGTCAGGAGCGCCATGAAGCACGATACCAGCGCCGCCGGGCAGCACGCCGAGCCAGACAGGAAGCCCGTTGTGCCGCCCTCGGTTCGTTGGAAGAAGTGTTCAGCTACCACACGATGTTCAAATACGGCCGGAAATGCTGCAACGGTGTACGCTGGAAGCAGAGCACGCAGAACTTTGAGCGGCATCTGTTTTCCAACACAGCGAAGCAGCGGCGGCTTATTTTGGCAAAAAGGTGGCGGCCTAAGAAATACGTTCATTTCACGGTCTGCGAACGCGGCAAGATTCGTGGGATTGACGCTCCTCATATTACAGACCGACAAATCCACAAGGTCATCAGCAAGGAAGTGTTGGAGCCGCTTTACGACCCCAGCATGATCTATGACAACGGTGCAAGCCGGATTGGTAAGGGACTGCACTGGCAGATCAAGCGCATCAAACAGCAGCTGGCACGGCATTACCGCAAGTATGGCCGTGCGGGCGGGGTGTTGCTGCTCGACCTGAAGAAGTTCTTTCCTTATGCACCCCATTCTATCATCTATCAGCGGCACCAGCGGTATATCCTGAACCCTGATTTTCGGCGGATAGCAGATACCATTATTGATACTGCTCCCGGCGAATTTCCGGGCCGTGGGATGCCGCTGGGCGTTGAGCCGAGCCAACAAGAAATGGCGGCAATGCCCAGTGCTGTGGACAACTGGATCAAATGCCAGATGTCCACGCATAGCGCCGGACACTACATGGATGATTACTGCATCATTCTCCCGGATATCGAAGATCTGAAAAATCTGGGCCGCGCTATCGTGCGCCAGTTTGAAATCCGCGGCATCCCGGTCAACAAGAAGAAATGCAAGATCATCCCTCTGACAAAGCCTTTCCGCTGGTGCAAGGCTCGTTTTACCTTGACCGAGACCGGGAAAATCAAAGTCAATGGTAGCCGTGATGGTGTGATACGCGCACGGAGAAAACTGAAGCTGTTCCACCGTGAATGGCTGGCCGGGAAACGTACCCTGCAGGAGGTGGCGCAGTATATGAACTGCCAAGAAGCCTACTATAAAAATTTTGATGACCATGGGCGGCTGCTGCGTCTGCGGCGGCTTTGCTATGCAATTTTTGGAGGTAGAGTGCCTTGTTCAAAATCATCAAAGCCAGTGATGGCACCGTCCTTGCCTTGACCGAGGACGTGACCTACATCAAAAAAGCCGACAACGGCTGTTATATCCTCTGCCCGGAGCCTGATGCTTCGGGCATTTCTTATGCCGGCACACCGTATCATCTGCTCGATCGTGACCCTATGGGGGACGATTTGGAAAGCGTTATGCTGGAGCAGACCGATATTGGAAGCTGGGTCACGGAAACCCAAACCGCCATCGAGGATGCTGATGCTCTCAACGTGGATCAGGCGTACCGCCTGACCCTGTTGGAGCTGGGCATCACTGATGATACCGATGCTTCTTGAGAAAGGGGGTGAACTGAATGCTGTATCGTACTTGCAAGCGCATGATTGAAAAGGGCAACACCGCTGGCATGGCAACCAAGCTGGATGTCTTTTACGCTGCCAACAAGCTGACCGAGGACGAGTATAACGAGCTGACCGCTCTGCTCGCCGAGAAGACCGAGAAGAAAGAGCAGGTCTAACCCATGGAGCATGAACGCTTTATCGCCCGCCGCCGGGCGCGCTTCGACGGCATAGATGGAAAAGTGAATATTCCCTATGGAACCGCCCTGACTTGTCAGGACGGTTTTCTTATGCACAAAAACCAGCGCGTGTGTGCTGTAGGGAGCCAGAACGGCATGGACTGCTTTGTGCAGGACGATGACGGTAACGGCACCCTGCGCGGGGAACTGGTAGGGAACATCCAGCGGTGCCTTGAGCGCCGGGATGCGGACTATCAGACCCGCTGGAACCGGGTTTGGGCATCGGCACTCTGCCAAAAGTACCGCCGCCCGGAGTCCGAAGACTACTGGCTGTGGGCGAGAGCGTTTTTTGATGCTCCGATTTTTGATTTGCAGGCAATCGCCGCGCTGGTTCAGTGAGGGGGATGGCTGTGAATCTGAAAGAATTATTCTGGAGCGGTGGCGGGATGGTTTTGGTGCTGCTCTCGCTCATTGAGGTTTCGCCCATCAAGATCAATCCGTGGAGCAGGCTTGCGAAAATCATCGGACACGCCCTGAATGCTGAAGTGCTGGAACAGCAGAAGCAGACCCAGAAAAAGCTGGAGGAGCATATCCAAGTTGATGATGAGCGCAATGCCAATCTTCTGCGTACCCAGATCCTGCGCTTCAATGACGAACTGATTGATGATAAGCACCACACGAGGGAGCATTTTATCGAGATTTTGGCCGTCATTGATGCCTATGAGGACTACTGCCGCAGTCACCCCGACTACAAAAACAACCGCTGCATCTGTGCGGTAGCGAATATCAAACGGGTGTACAATGAGCGGCTTCAAAAGCACGACTTCTTATAAGGAGGCATGAAGCGTGAGTGTTATCACCTATAAGCGCGGCGACAAAACCGCGCTGACGAAGAATTTCAGCCGGTACGAGTTCGACTGCCCGTGCGGCTGCGGAACTCAGATGGTAGACCCGGAGCTGGCCGAGAAGCTCCAGCGTATCCGGGATGTGGTCGGGAAGAAGATCAAGATCACTTCCGGCTACCGCTGTCTGAAGCGCAATCAGGACGCTGGCGGCGGTACGAATAGCCGTCACCGCTACGGTATGGCCGCCGATTGGAGGCTTGAAGATCGGAGCCTGAACCCGGTAGCGCTTGGCATCTTGGCGGTGGAAGCCGGTTTCGGTGGCGTGGGTATCTACTGGTACGGAAACTATGCTTTTGTCCATGCGGACACCCGCAACGCAAAGGCAACGTGGCTGTGTGATGCAAAACTGCACTACCCCAGCACCACCTACCTGAAATTCATTTTGCCGACCATCCGCCGGGGCTGTACCGGGGATGCAAACAGAGCGGCTACAAAGATGCTCCAGCGGTTGCTGGGGCTGACCCCGGACGGCATTTTCGGCGAGGGCACCGAGAACGCTCTGCTGAAAGCGCAGGAGGCGCACGGACTGGCCGTGGACGGCATCTGCGGTCCTGCCAGCTGGAAGGCCATTTCCGGGGCTTCCAAGTACCTGTGAAACATCCGATATAACCAACACAACAAAACGGCGCAGGGGTGTCTCTCCGCGCCGCTGATACTTATAGGAGGCAATATCATGGAAGCTATGCTGAACTTCATCCCCGCGCCCATCGCCATCGCTCTGATGCTGCTGGGCTTTGTTGCTCTGGCAGTCGGGGGCATCCGGCTGGGCTACAAGGCCACCGTCAAGGATCTGGCTCTGGAACTGGTCGAAAAGGCCGAGCTGTCCATCATGGGCAGCGGTCAGGGTGCCAAAAAGAAGAAGCAGGTATTCGCTGCTCTCCGCACCAAGTGCCCGGCGGCTATCCGCTGGGCCATCACCGACGAGGTGCTGGATACTGTCATCGAACACGCCTTTGATGTTATGACCGCAGCACTGGGCAAAAAGTCTTGACTGCTGCATGAGTGCCGTGTAAAATAGAGGCACTTGAAAAGCTTCGGCTTTTGTAGAGAGTGGCCCGGCATGGTCCACTCTTGATTTTATATTTGGCTGCTCCGGCGGCGCGCAAAAATCCCCCTCTGCTTTGTCGAAGCCCTGCGAACCTCGCGGGGTATGTGTAGGCAAAGTGGAGGGGGATTTTTTGTTTATCGGATGGTGCTGTAGAATTCAATCAACTTGGACAGCTTTTCAACGTCCGACTTTTCCATGCCGGAAAGTATCTTGACTGCCTTTTCAGAAAGACCGGTAGTGTCACACGAAATTCTAATATCGGCATCTATCGTGCTTGCATCGGTCAGACCCAACAGATAATCAGCAGTGACACCGAAATATTCCGTGAGTTTCATAATAGAATCTCCTCTTGGAGTCTTGTTTCCGTTTTGCCAATCAGACAAAACGCCAACCGACACATTCAAATCTTTTGCCAGCGAACGCACAGTAATCCCGCTTTCGTCAATAAGCGTTCTCAGCCTCGGAGCAAATTTTTCAATGTTACTCATTTTACTTCGCCTCTTTCCATAAATCTCCGTTGTATACGCGAACCAACACCCAGTCGGACAGCGGTTTGACGTTCCCGGTCCAGTCCCGGAGGGCTTCATCGGTGCCGCAGGCCTCGCAGATGTACACGCCCTTGGCGTGGCGGCTCAATGCACCGTAGGTCAACTTGTCTGGCATCCTCTCACCGCAGCGAGGGCAGAGAGGCCAGCCCTGATCCTGATCGGCCTGCATCCTGGCAATAATCTTTTCGTCTGTCATTGTTTAATCCCTCGTCAATTCATATTTTCACGTTCCCAAGCGACCAAGCGGCAAAATTCCTCGCGGGACATGGATTCCGGCTTGCTGGTCTTGATGTAGCTCTGCTGGCCGAAGATCTCCAGCTGGTCGATGTCGTCAGGCGACTGGGTGATAATCTTTGCCGGCCAATCGCCCACGCCGGGGACTTCAATGCGGCGCAGATACAGGTTGCTGTCAAAGTACCAATCACTCTTGATGTACCGCTCTTCTGCATCGGTGCCCTCGATGGCCTCAATGTACTTGCCGAGCGCACCGAAGACTTCCAGTCTGGTTGGTGCTTTGTCGAAGTCGGTCACATCAAAGAGTTTGATGTAGGAGATCCGGCCACGTTCAACGGCAAACTCCTCGATGGTGCCGGAATACTTGTAAAGTTTCATCGTCATATCCTCCGAATGCCCGTATAGCCAGATAGCACAGCTTGATTTATTTATTTGCTCTGTGTAGTTGCTACGATGCCACCGAGACACAACCAGTGCTTACCATTGGCGTTGCGCCGCCACTCGCCACCGAGCGTTTCAAATGCGGCGATCATGCCGTAGTAGTTGATTTCTGGCTCGATCGGGAGCCGCTCGCCGTCATCGTTGTACTCGGCACGGCCGGCAGCAATGTCCATCTCGGCATCAGACCGGGCGTATGCCCACTGGTTATCCAGCCTTTCGGCCAGACGCTGGAGGGAAGCGCGAATATCGGAAATTTTCATGGTCTACTCCTTTACCATTCATAGGAGCCGCGCCGCTGGCTGGCTTCCATGCGTTCCTTTTCAATCATGGCGGCGATCCGGGACTTCTCTTTGATGCTGAGGCCCCAAGCCTTTTCACAGGGGATGGCAACAATGAAGCCGTCCTCATGGATGCCGTATTCATTGAAATCTTCGTCAACGTACCGCTTGCAGCTGTGCGGCCGGTCGTTGAAGTCATATTCGACCTCATCAGGAATGCGGGTCAGCTTGCCCCTGATAGGGAAGTTGTTCAGCTTTGCAAATTCTCGGATGGTCATGGTGCTTCTCCTTACTCAATCGCTTCTTCAATGCTGCTGGTGGCATCTTCCAGACTGCTTACTGCATCGGACAGGCTTTCGCAGATCTCTTCGATATGCTCGTACCGTTCGCCGCTCTGGAAGTTTTCGGGGATGTTGTCCCGGTATTCTTCTTCCTCAGTCTGGATTTCCTCAAGCTGAGTCTGGAGGGTCTCAAGCTGATCAATGATGGCCTGCAGGGCCTTTCTGCGCTCTCTGTTCATATATATTCTCCTTGATTTTTCATCGGTGGGTGGTTATAATTAAAAAGCGAGGGCGGCGGCTCCTACCCGCCGCCCTGCTCTTACGGATTACTTGTTATCCGTGGGGGTCTCATTGCTCTGAATGATTCTGTTGGGTTTAATCGTGATCGTTATCCGCTCTGCAAGATCGGGATGTTCGACCAAGATTTCCAGCAGCTCTTTCAGAGCTTTTGCTTTTTCATCCATCGGTCTGTTCTCCTTTCCGGTGAGCTTTCCGCTCCTCCTGACACCTATATTATACAGGATTTCCTTTATAATGTCAAGGCTTTTCTTAAAGGAAAACCTATATTTTTGAAAATATTTCTTGACAAAATACAGGAAATCATTTATACTTGCGGTGAGGTGATGAGCATGGATTTCCCAACGAAAATCAAAATGGCTGAAGCTGTTGCCAAAGTAAAAGAAGCTGAACTTGCCCGGCGGATGGACACCACCCCGCAGGCATTCAACCAGCGAATGAAAACAGGAAAGTTCAAGTATGAAGAACTGGAGCAGATGGCGCAGGCCATGGGCGCAGAACTTGTTGTGAACTTCCGCTTCCCGGATGGAACAGAGGTATGATAAAAGCCGCCAGTGTTTTTGAAGCGCTGGCGGCTTTCTTTATGCCGTGGGTAAGGGCTTTACCTGAGAAGCAGCAAAGAACGATGCCCGGTAGGTCTGGCCGTCCCCCTTGCTGCTGTGGATAAGCACCGCCTGAAACAGAGCTTTTGCGCCATGCTCTACCATGTACCCGGCGGCTTTCCAGCCTGCCCATGTGTTCACAGGCTCGGCCACACCGGCGGCTTGCTGGGCTTCCTCGATGCGCTGGGCGTTGATCGGCTCGGCCTTTGCACTGTTCCATGCCCGGTGCAGGCACTCGGAAAAGGCCGCAACGCCCTTTCGATACAGCTTCCATGCCTTGCGCATGATGGCGGACAGATCAAACTTTTTCATAATGCCCTCTCTTTCTTTGGCTGAAAAGATAAAATAAAAAGCAGCAGGGGAGTGGGTTACTGACTTAGCATGCGCTCACGACTTACTGCGCTCCCGGCTCTTACTTCGCCCCTTGCCTTCCGGTCGTACTCCCTTGCTGTGATTATAGTATCTTCCTTTTTGCCTTGAAAGACAACAGCAAAACCGATATTTTATAAAGGAAATAGATGATAAAATAAACAAATATATTTATATAAAAAGCCCGGATTGTGTATCCGGGCAGTGGATTTTTTGCAAAAAAAGTCCCCAGACACCGAAGTGTCCGGGGAAAGGGGATAACTTACTTGTCGGACGTTATGGATCTGCACCGTGGCGTTGCAAGCCTGCTTCGGGTCAAATCATCCAAATCTTCTTCTTGAACCAGAAGATCGGAGATTTTGCAGTCCAAGGCTTTGCAAATCAAATCAAGCTGTTCCAAAGATACCCGGTCGGTCATCTCATGGTAAAGATCATTGGTTGTGTTTCGCCTGATTCCAGTTGCGTCTGCAAGTTGCTTCTGAGTCCATCGCTTTTCGCCTAAGCGGACGGACAACAAAATCCTTAACATCAGCCATATCTCCTTTGCGGAGAGTGTAGCATAAAAGGATAATCTATATCAGCAAAATGATATTTAATATCGTATTCTGATATTTTCGATTTGAGGGCGAGTGTGACTACCGATTGACTACCACGGTGCTTTTTTGTATTTGCGCAATCCTTTATAGAATAGCGTATATTCGTTGTTTATTTTTGCTTTTGCACCAATGGAGTGCGGGCTGGAATGACTCTTAATCAGGGGGTCGCACGGTTCAATCCCTGCTCGGCGGACCAACCATAGGGAGTCATGTTGGAAACAGCATGGCTCCCATTTTTTATGCCTACGAACAAGGGCTTTCCAGACGTTCACGTCTTTGGAAACAACCCACCCTCTGGAAAGCAACTGCTCCAGTCGAAACCAGAGGGGCAATTTTGAAAGAAAGGTCGGTGATATGAATGGCAAAGTTCCAGAACCCCGGAGCGTTCTTCCTCGGAACTCTGGTTGCTCAGGAGCAGAAGTTCCTGAAGCCGCTGATTGAAAACGCCCGCAAGCAGGGGTACACCCGGTTCGTTGAGCCGTGCGCCGGCGCTTTCGCCATGTCGCACATCGCGGCGCAGTGTGGGTACAAGCCCAGCGAGATTGAGGCCAGCGACGTTTCGATGTTCACCTCCATCATGGGATATGCCATCACGGGCCAGTCCCTTGAGGAGCTGGAAATCAGAGCGGACGGCTTCACGAATGAGGAGCTGCTTGACCCTGCGGTTGCGCTCTATGCGCAGTTGTACCTGCGGACCGTGAAGAACGCCGGGAAGGAATACTTCTACGGCATCATGCGCGATCTGGAATACCGCAAGGAGGAGCATCTGGCGGAAATCCGCGCACAGCTCGACAGGGCCAAGCAGTCCTTGCATGGGATGAGCTACCGCCCGCTGGATATGTGGAAGCACCTTGAAACGTGCTATGATGACCCCCACTGTCTTGTGGTCGCAAACCCGCCTACCTATGCCGCTGGCTTCGAGAAGTGGTATGACACCGGCGGGCGCATGACGTGGAAAGAACCTGAGTACGGCATCTTTGACACGAAGACCGGGCTGACTGAGCTGTACGACAAGATGAACGATGCCAAATGCCTTCTGATGTGCTACGAGGAGAACGCCCCGGGCCTCACTGCCGGGCATCCTGTCTTTGCCCGGTATGGTGTGCGTGACGGCATCAACGTGTACCTGACTACCAACCGCCCGGATGAGGCGACCATGCTTGCCGAGGGTAAAATGATTACCCGCCCGAACGAGGGCAAGCTGGAGCCGCTGGATTGCAGCATCCTGCCGCGTGATTATGAAATCACCCGCAAGAGCAAGATTCAGATTACCCAGATCGAGCGAACCGCCGCCCAGTATTACAGAAAGCTCTGGACGCACAACTTTGTCGGTTCGTCTGCGCCTATCAACATGGCCGTCCTCATCGACGGCAAACTGGCTGGCGTGTTCGGGCTGGATAAGTCAGCGCTCACGATGGGAGCCTTCGGCACACAGGTTTCTGATGCTGTGTTCCTCATGTACGGCATGACCGTCCCCCACAAGACCTACCGACTGGGGCGGCTGCTGACCATGCTTGCACAGAACAGGCCGCTGATTATGAACATCTGCACGGATTTGGAGAAAGAAAAGGCCAAGTCCCTCAAGACAGTGCAGATGACCAAGTACCCGGAGGCCAAGGAAATGCGGGGGCTGATGGAGTTGACCAAGAAAGTCCCGGATAAGAAGATGGGCTACCGGCTCACATACGAGTCGCCCTTGTACGATAGAAACGCCAAACAGGCATTGAATGAATGGTTAGGGAGGGAAGAACGATGGCAGAAACAGCGCGAGAAAACCAAGTCAGCAGCGCAGCCGTAAAGTATGAAACGGTCGCCGACATGGGTTCCGGTCTGGTCATTGCCAAAGTAAAGCTGACCGACTTCCGCGAACAGGACATCAACGCTCGCATTATGAAGACCGAGATGCAGAAGCAGCTCACCGACAACATCAAAAAGCGGGGCCAGCTTGAAAGTCTCCCGTTCTGCGCACTCATCGACGGCAAGATCGAGATTATCTCCGGCCACCACCGCATCCGTTCTGCAAAGGACAGCGGTGTGCTGACGGAGCTTTTTGTCATTCTGGACACCACCGGCCTGCGGCGCTCTCAGGTGGCCGCAAAGCAGTTGGCGCACAACGCCATCAGTGGCTTTGATGACCAGTCCACCCTGAAGGAAATCGCCAAGATGATCGACGATGTGGACGATATGCTGGAAAGCTACATTGGCAAGGACATCATCGGCGAGCCTATGGCCGAGCTTGAGAAGCTGCTGTCTCCGAAGGTGGAGTTCGACTGGAAGAACGTCACGTTCACCTTCCTGCCGCACCAGCTCCGCGATCTGGACCAGCTTGTGAAGGTTCTGGGTTCCCTCAGCCCCGATATGCTGGGCGTTGCAGATATTGACCAGCACGAGGAGTTCATCGAAACCATCACGAAGTACCAGCAGTTTGCCAACGTCAAGAACACTGGCGCTGCCATCCACGCCATGATTAAGGCCACCGAGTCCCTGTTCGATGACCTGCACTTTGACGAGAGTCAGGAGTGGGTGCAGTTGCCCAATCTGTTCGGCTCTCCGGCCATCCCCAAAGAGGCTGCTGATACCATCACGCAGGCGCTCGACAAGATGGTCAAGGAGGGCGAGATCGGCCCGAAGAACAAGTGGCAGGCCCTTGAATACTGGGCTGCGGATTATCTGGCAGGGAAGTAGGTGATAGCAAATGCCTACGCCTCTAAAGTACAATCCGGCGTACCACGATGACTGGGCATGGTCACTTGCTATCAAGGCATGGGTGGCGATGACCGGCAATGTTGATGCCGATAAGGTCATCCTGCGCGAGAACATCACGCTGGCCGGTGGCTATACGCAGGTCGGCAACCTGACTAAGAGCCAGAACGGCACGGCGACTTTCCAGACCAAGGGCAAGAGCGTCATGGATGCCCTGACCGAAATCTTCTCCAAGCGCCTGCAGCCCACCATCACCGCACAGCCGTCCATCGGAGCCTTTACCCTGACCGGTGCCGGTGCGGTTGAGGCGGGCACCAAGGTGGCCGCTGCAGCCTACTCCGGGGCAACGCTGAATGCTGGTTCCTACCAGTACGGCCCGGCCACCGGCGTTACCGCCACCAACTGGAAGGTCGAGCGTATCACCGACAAGGCGACGACCGAGGTCGCAAATGCTGAGACCGCTTCTCTGGCTGCTGGCTCCGACAACAACGGCGGCGCTGGTTTCGTCATCGGTGATGCTGGCGGTGACGCTGTGGCAAGCCTGAAGTACAAGGCCACTGCGACGCACGGCGCAGGCGTGACCGCAAAGGACAATCTCGGTGCTGCATCCAGCCCGGTGGTCGCCATTGCGGCAGGCAGCAAGACCAAGGACACTGCTGCTTACACCCCGTTCCGTAACGTGTTCTACGGCGCATCCACCAGCAAGCCCGCTCTGGACAGCGCTGCTATCCGTGCGCTGGGCAAGACCGGCAAGGCGTACGCGGCTGGTACGCTGACCATCAACGTGCCTGTTGGCGCACAGCGTGTGGCGATTGCCTGCATTGCAACAGCCAAGGGTGTTACCAAGGTCATCAACGAGACCGCCATGAACGCAGATGTCACCAGCACCTTCACTAAGTCTACCGTGTCCGTCGAGGGCGCAAATGGCTATGCGGCGAAGGATTACAACGTCTGGGTCTTTGAGCCTGCTGTTGCCTATGGCAATGCCGCAGTCCTCAAGGTTACGCTGGGCTGAGAGGGGAGGAACTGAACATGGCTGTGAACAATACCGCAAAGGCATACTCCAACATGGAGTTCCCCCTGAGCATGAAACGTCAGGATGCTTTTGCTCTTGACCCGACCTGCGTCTGGCCTTCTCTGGCGGAGGCGCAGAACTACGCAAAGACGAACCCGACCGCGTACATCGGTCAGGTCCTCTCCGTGGTTGCTGATGGTACGGCTACCGCATACACCATCAAGAACGCTGCTGGCGATCTCGCCCCGCTGGGCGCCGCCGCAGTCGATATTGCGACCGATTCCGAAGTGAGCGAGATGCTGAGTGAAGTATTTCCCGCCGATAACACCTGATAACGATATGGAGGAATGAACGATATGGCATACAATGAGGAAAAGCTGGCCCGCCTGAAGCACCTGAAGCAGCTCGCACAGAAAGCTAAGGCTGAGAGCGACGCTGTTGCTACTCGTGTTAAGGCTCTGGAAGATGTTGGCGCACAGGCCAATAAGATAGAGAGCATCAAGGTGAACGGCACTGCGCAGACGATTGACCCTGATAAGTCCGTCAACATCACCGTGCCCACCAAGACCAGCCAGTTGAACAACGACAGCACCTTCCAGACCAGCGCGCAGGTGGTGGCTGCTATCAACACCGCCATTTCCAAGTCCGGCCACGCATCCTTCCAGAAGGTCGATGCAGTGCCGAAAGCCGATGCTGCACAGGAGAACATCCTGTATCTGGTGATGAACACCACTACCAAGCATTATGACATCTACGCTAAGATCAAGGGCAGCAGCGACAGCTACACCATGGAACTGCTGGACGACACTACCGTGGACCTGTCCGGCAAGGTGGATAAGGTGGCAGGCAAGGGTCTGTCTACCAACGACTACACCACCGCAGAAAAGACCAAGCTGGCAGGCATTGCCGAGGGCGCAAACAAGTACGTCCACCCCAGCTATACCGCCAAGACCAGTGGCCTGTACAAGGTGACTGTGGACGCTACCGGCCATGTGAGCGCTGTTGCTGCTGTGACCAAGGGCGACATCACCGCACTGGGCATCCCGGGTCAGGATACCACTTATCCCGAGGCCACTACTGCCAAAGCCGGTCTGATGTCCGCTGCGGATAAGTCCAAGCTGGACGGCATGACCATTGCCACTGATGCAGAGGTCAGTGAGATGCTGACCGAGGTCTTTGGCGCAACCGCCTGATAACCCATAAGTAAGAATGCAGCGGCAGGGGAATGGACTCCTGCCGCTGTTATTTTTGGAAAGGAAAGCGAACATGAGCGACAAACTCAACACGCTTGAAGCGCTTAGGCTTGCTTCTCTGAAGGCAAAGGGTTACACGGCAGAACAGATTGCAGAGTTGTCTTCTGCGATGGAAGACATCATCAAGGACATCAACGATTCGCTGAAGACCTGCGAAGCTCATGTACAGTCGGCTCATGCTCCTGCCAATGCGGAAGAAAACGTCATCGTTAGCATCCAGAGGAATGGGCAGGCTATCCCTCCCGACAACAAAGTCGTGAACATCGAGGTTCCGACCAAGACCTCTGCGCTGGAGAACGACTCCGGCTATGCCACGACGGAAGATGTTGAGGAAAAGGTCAACGGGGCCGGGCATCTGAAAGCCGTCCCTGTCGATGCTCTCCCTGCGCCCAGCGAGGCCAACGCTGACACCATTTATTTCCTTCGTAAGAACAACAGTGAAGCTGGGAAGCAGTACAGAGCGTACAAGCTCATCCACGGCATCTTTGAGATCGTCGGCTCTGCCGAGGTGGACCTCACCAGCTATGCTACACGGGAAAGTGTGGCAAAAGCGGATGATGGCCTCATCAAGGGCATTTACAACAACATGACCGCAAGCAGCGAGAAATATCTGGGCAGTGGGAACCTGCTGCTGTTCTGGACGCTTCTGAAAAGCCTGCTCAATGGCCATGAATCCAGCATCAACGACCTGCTGGCCCGCGTGAAGTTGCTGGAGCTGATTCTGAGCGCTGATGTTACCGGCAATCCATACTATGTTACCTTCAACACCCTGACGGATGTTGTGGTATCCTCTGGCATCTGGAACGAGTCGGATGGACGCATTGAATTTTAACAGGAAGGAGGAAGCGCAATGCACATACCTGAAGATGAGGCCGAGCGTCGGCGCTTGAATGAGCGTGGCCGTGAAATCCTCCGGCGGAAGAACGGCGCTGTGCGTCCGCATCGTGAGGATGGCTATGTGAACCTCCTGAACAAGTACGGAACCAAGCAGGACAACTCCGAGGCGTACAAGTTTGAACGGGAGCCGGTCATCCCTGATATGCAGCTCACCGGGCTGTATGAGGGCAACGGCCTGTTCTCCAAAATCATTGATACGCCTGCCGAGGAAGCGCTGAAACATGGTTTCGACCTGAACCTGAAAAGCGATGAGCTGAACGCCTTTGTGGAAGACGCTTTGGACGATCTCGAATGGGAGGAGAAAGCCGCCACCGCAATCAAGTGGGCGCGGCTCTACGGCGGCGCTCTTATCGTCATGCTGATCGACGATGGGCGCGGGCTGGAGGAGCCTGTTGACTGGGAACATATCCGCAGCATTGATGAGCTGCGCATCTATGAGCGCTCCATCGTGCAGCCTGACTACGCCAGCCTGTACCATCAGGACTACGGCGGGAAGGGCGTTGGGAACCGGGTGTCCAAGTTCGGACAGCCGGAATATTACTATGTTTCCAGCATCTACGGCTCCTTCAAGGTCCATGAGAGCCGATGTCTGGTGTTCCGCAACGGCGTTCTGCCGGAGCAGACCTCCAATGCAACCTACCTGTTCTGGGGTATGCCTGAATACGTCCGCATTCGCCGGGCGCTGCGGGAAACCGTAACAGCCCACACCGACAGCGTGAAGCTGCTGGAGCGGAGCGTGCAGGCTATCTACAGCATGAAGGGCCTTGCCTCTCTGCTGACCACGGATGACGGCGAGAACCAAGTGCTGAAGCGCCTACAGCTTGTAGACACTTCCCGTGGTCTGCTGAACAGCATCGCCATTGACTCCGAGGGAGAGCAGTACGACTTCAAGACGTTCCAGTTTTCCGGTGTCAAGGATGTCATCGACGCGACCTGCAATATGCTGTCCGCACTGACGAACATCCCCCAGACGATTCTGTTTGGCCGCTCACCGGCCGGCATGAACGCCACCGGCGACAGTGACTTCGAGAGCTATTACAACTTTGTGGAGAAGATTCAGCGCTTGATGCTGAAGCGTAACCTCCGCACACTGCTGGACGTTGTGTTCCGGGCGGGCATCGCTTCAGGCGATGTGGCCGAGGAACCCGACTACAAACTGGAGTTCAAGCCCCTGTGGAGCCTGAGCGACACAGAGCAGGCCGCAGTTGACCAGACCAAGGCTCAGACCGCTCTGGTCAAGGCCCAGACTGCGCAGGCATACGTCGATATGCAGGCGCTCGACCCCACCGAGGTGCGCCGCCGCCTTGCGTCCGATGAGGAGTTTGATGTCGAAGACATCATCTCCGAGGATGACGAGGATGATCTGTTGCAGTCGTTGCTGGGTACTGAGCCGAGCACCATGAGCGACGTGGAAGCCGCCCAGAAGAACATTGAGCAGGGGCAGGCTCCGGGCGGCGAGGAACAGAGCGCTACCGTAGCACCTACGGCCACTCCGCCGACCACCAATGCCGATGCCACCGACACTGACTATGGTGTCGGCGTTCTTGTTGTGCAGGATGGCCGGTTTCTCTGCGGCACTCGCCTGAAGGGCGGCTCTGTTGGTGGACCGGGTGGACATATCGAGGCGGGGGAGTCCACGGAAGATGCAGCCATCCGCGAAACACAGGAGGAGTTCGGCATCACGCCGAAAGACCTCATGCCGGTAGCCTTCCTGAGCGACCTGAAACCGCCGTACTGCCCGTCCCATGTGTTCCTCTGCACGGATTTTGACGGCAGCATCCAGTGCGCTGATGGCGAGATGACCTCTCCGGGGTTCATCACCGCCGAAAAGGTGGCCGAGCTGTCCGCTCAGAATCCGGAACGTCTGTTCCCGCCGTTTGCCCAGAGCATCGCCGCGTTGCTCGACGTTTTATCGTCAAATCCCGGTTTGACATCGGATGCACAAAATGCTAAGATGAAAGATAGGATGGACTTCAACGAAGCCGACCACCCACGGGATGAAAACGGGCAGTTCGCAGAGGGCGAGGGTAGCAGCTCTGGCTCCACCGAAAGCGGGTCTGCGGTATCTCCCGAAGGCGAAAATGTTCCCTGCACTGGGTTTGCTTCTCCTGCAAGGCTTGAAGATCATGCCACCCGCCACGGGCTGGCTGAGATGGGCTTTGCGACGAAAGAGGAATACCAGCAGAAAGGCATCGACTTTCTGAAGCAGCCTTGTGGCAGTGATGTTATTGGTTATGCTCGGCCTGATGGCGTAGTTGTTCGGTTCAACACCAAAACGACAGAGTACGCAACCGGTGTTCCCGGTGGGCCGCTTAAAACCTACATGAAAGCCAAGTGCAACCGAAAGACTGGCGAGGCACGGCCCGAAGTCGCCATGAAGTATTACGAGTTCAATAGGGAAAAGGACCTGAAGGAGGAAGACGATGAGCAAGGCAGTTAAATGCCCGGTATGCGGGCAGACCGAACTTGTCGATGACGGCGATGTCTGCGATGTCTGCAAGTGGTTCCATGACCGCTATCAGGAGGAGTTTCCCGATGAGGAGGACTGCGAGAACCACATGAGCCTGAACCAAGCCCGCGAGGCATGGAAGAACGGGCAGAAGGTAGAGTGATTGCAATGTACAACTTCATTGCAATCTACCGGTTGCTGGAGGATGTCGGATATATCGAGGCCTTCGGCCATAGAACGAGGATAACCCTTCGTGGACTGGAGTATCTACAACAGAATAGCCTGATGCAGCAAGCCGTAAGCCTCATGTGAGGTTTGCGGCTTTTCTGCTGTGTAAGAGCGATGGGAAACCACCGCTCTTTTTGTTTGCCCGAATTTCCCATCTCAAAAACGGAACGGAGAAAGAGCATGAACAAGGTCACGATTTACAGATATGACGAAAACAAACCCATGCGCACCCTGAACCTGAACGGCGAACCGTGGTTCGTTCTGCGGGATGTGTGCGAAGTCTTAGGGCTGGGCAACAGCCGCATGGTTGCAGACCGTCTGGACGAGGATGAGAAGGGGGTAAGTCAGATTGACACCCTTGGCGGCGTGCAGAATGCCACCATCATCAGCGAGTCCGGCCTGTACAACGTCATCCTGCGCAGCGATAAGCCGGAGGCCAAACCCTTCCGCAAGTGGGTCACGGCCGTGGTGCTGCCCAGCATCCGCAAGAACGGCGGCTACATTGCCGGGCAGGAGGAGCTTTCCCCGCAGGAGCTTATGGCAAAGGCCCTGCTGGTCGCGCAGAAGACCCTGACTGACCGCGATGCCCGCATCAAGGAGCTGACGGCGCAGAACCAGATCATGCAGCCGAAGGCCGAGTATTTTGACGAGCTGGTGGCCCGGAACCTGCTGACCAACTTCCGCGAAACCGCCAAGGAGCTTGGCATCAAGGAGAAGGACTTCATCGGCTGGCTGCTCGACCACAGGTACGTCTACCGTGACCAGAAGAACAAGCTGATGCCGTATGCGGCAAAGAACAACGGTCTGTTCGAGGTGAAGGAGGGCAAGGGTCGGCACAATGATTGGGCCGGGACCCAGACGCTCATCACCCCGAAGGGCCGTGAAACCTTCCGCCTGCTGTGTAAGGAACCGCCTGTTTTACCGCAGTTCACCACATTGTAAACCGACATCAGGGCGATTGTAAACCAGAAAAGAGCCGTTTTTCCACCGCAATCACCGAAATGGTCGGAAAACACAAAGTCCGAAATTGGCTGTTTTGGGAATATATCCACCTGTTTTTGGATAAATATTCAAAAATGGCCGAAAATAGGCCAAAATCCGCAGGAACGTCCACCGGACAATCCGGCGGAGCGTCCGACTATAACCGTACCTTACCCAACCAAACCGTAACCTGTTGCCAAATTTTCACTTCGTTCAAATTTGCCAACGGTGCGGGCGCGGGGCCGAGCATCAGGCAGGGGCTTTTTGCAACTGCCGCAAATAAAGCCATCCAGCGGCTTTCAGCCCTCTGACACAAAATTATCCCACAAGCACATTTGGGACGTTTCCCGGCACTCATCAGAAGTTCTTAGAGGGCATTAAGCCATAATCTCAACTGCGGCGGTGCAAATCGCCGCTTTTTTGCTGTTCAGAACCAGAAAAGGAGGCGAAAACAGTGAATGATACCGTCCACGGACACATGGTACAAGACCTGCTCCGCCACCGCTTCGGCAGTCACGATAACCTGATATGCAAATATTCATCCAAGTACCCTGTGCAGGCGGAACGCGAGTTCCAGCGGCTCACCAATGCCTACATCCGTATCTTGAACGAACTGCTGAAGGAGTATCTGCCGGAGATCAGGGACGCGGCCCGCGCAGAGCGTGAAGCTGGTCAGCGCCATGATGACGCTTCAGACCTGATTGCAAAGGTCAAAACGGTTTTCTCCAAGATGACCGTGGAGCTGGAGCGGCGCACCTCTATGTTTGGCCTGCGCAGCAAGATCGAGTCTATGGCAAAGCTCACGCGGAAGTTGAGCATCCGGGAGTGGAAGAAGGCCGTCAAGTCCACGCTGGGCATCGACCTGATGGATGACTACTACACCGGCGAGCTGTACAGAACGATGATGGAACGCTGGGTCGAGGATAACGTGGCGCTCATCAAGACCATCCCGCAGGAAAGTCTGGGGCGTATGCGCCAGATCGTGCTGGAGGGCTATCGGAACGGCGAAACCACAACGGCCATCGTCAAGCAGATTCAGCGGACGTACAGCGTAGACCGGCGGCACGCCCAACTGCTTGCCCGCGACCAGATCGCCAAGCTGAACGGTGACATCACCCAGCAGCAACAGCAGGACGCAGGCGTGGTGGAGTACGTCTGGTCAACCTCTGGCGATAGCCGCGTCCGCCCAAGCCATGCTGCATTGAACCACAAGCGGTTCCGCTGGGATGACCCGCCGGTGGTCGATGAAAAGACCGGGCGGCGCTGTCACCCCGGCAAAGACTACCAGTGCCGCTGCTGCGCACTGCCGGTCTTCAACATCAAAACCGTTGACCTGCCGGTCACGAAAGGGGGTGATGGCCGTGGATGAAACCATCCTGTAAGACCTGAGAGGGGAGTTGTTCAACATGGAAAATGATATGAAGGTTCAGCGCTTTGACAGCCTGCCGCTGGATGCCACCTATTTCACAGATGAGGGCTACCTTGTAGACCACCCCATCGTGACATCGGTGGGCATTTTTGTTTATCACAACCCGGACGGTTCCGAGCGCCGGGAGCTGCGGTTGCCTGAAGAAGTCTTTGCTGAAAAGAGCCTTGCGTCCTACAAGGGGAAGCCCATCATCGTAACGCATGATGCTGGCTACGTTGACACAGACAACGTGAAAGAGGAGAGCATCGGCACGATTTTGTCGGAGGGCTACCGGGACGGCGATGATGTCCGTGCAGAAATCATCATCCACGACACCGACAGCCTGAAAAAGTACAAAATGCGTGAGCTGTCCTGCGGCTACAACCTGCGTCTGGACGAAACGCCCGGTGTCTGGGAGGGGCAACCCTATGATGCCATTCAGCGGGACATCGAAATCAACCATCTTGCCCTTGTCGATAAGGCGAGGGCTGGTGAACAGGCCCGGCTCAACATTGATGGGCAGGGCCACGACTGCATGAAAGGAGAAAAACTGAACATGGAAAACACCACCAAGAGAACTGATGGCGCTCCCACCCCGGAGGAGCTGGCCGCTGCTGTGGAGGCGTTCAAGAAACGCCGTGCAGAGCGTTCTGGTGCTGCGGCCGACGGCGGTATTACCGCAGAGCCGCCTGCGCAGACCGCCGGTGCTGCTGAAGGCGAACAGCCGGATGCAGTTCAGCAGGTCAAAGACCGCCGTGACCGCCGCGATTCTGAGGGCGACCCGGCAGATATGCCCGGCGCAATGGGCGTGATCGCGCAGCAGGACGAGGACATCGACACCCTGCTGGGAGTTATCGACGTTCTGAAAGCTGCTGGTACGACCACTGATGGCGCTGAGGGCGACTGCGGCGGCACTCAGACCGATGGCGACGGCGATGAAGGCAACGCCGCGCAGGATAAGAAAGACCGCGCAGACTCCGCCAACGACTTCTGCGAGCTGCTGCGTGTCGTCCGTGTCGGCGACCGCCTGAACATGGATGGTCTGGAAACCATGAGCGTCAAGGACGCCAAGAAGGCCGTTCTGGGCAAGCTGAAGCCCACCCTGCATCTGGACGGCAAGAGCGCCGCCTACGTCAACGCAGCGTTTGACATGGCCGTTTCCGAGATGAACGAGCGCAAGGATACCAACTATCAGCGTTCCCAGATGATGCACGGCGATGGCAAGCCCCCTGTGAAGCAGACCGGCTCCGCTTCCGAGGCCCGCCAGCGCATGATCGACCGCAGAATGAAGAAGGAGGAAAAGTAAGATGGGTGTTCAGAAAACCTACGGCTATGCAACCAGCAAGGGCGTTGCAGGTGGCATCTACGATATGTTCCACTACCCGGTTGACTCCCGTTTCAATGAGGAGGCGACCGGCAAGCTGCATTTCGGCGTTGGTGTTGTCACTGGCAAGGTCCCGGGCAGCAGCGTTGCGCTTCCGACCAGCGCAAGCACTGCTGATAACTTCGAGGGTGTTGTCATCAACGGTTTCGACCGCCAGCAGGATTTGGAGGGGAAGCTCTACGTCCTGAACAACCAGAACGTCGGTGTCATGCGCCGTGGCCGCGTTTGGGTACGTCTGGCGACCGGCGCTGCACCCGCCTATGGTGATGCCCTGCACATGATCGTGGAAGGCGATGAGGCAGGCTGCTTCGCAAAGGAGGGCGGCATCGCAATTCCCGGTCGTTTCATCGGTGCGGCCAGCAATGGCGTTGCGCCGGTGGAGCTGTACGGCGTTCCTGCCGCGAGCGGCGCTGACGGTCACGCTGCATCCACCGACGATGCAAAGCCTACTGTCTGAGAGAAGGAGGACAAAATCAGATGAACACTAACCAGAAATCCATGAGATACGACCAGAACGACTACGACGCTCTGCTGCACTCCAAGATTCCGGCCGCTCTGGTCGAAACTCCGCAGATGAACTTCGATGATGACAGCGATGCCTCCGTGTTCTTCGCCCGCGAGCTGGATTACGTCAAGTCTCAGTCCTACGATGTGGAGTACCCGGAGTTCACCGCGCTGAAGCTGTTCCCGGTCTCCAGCGAAATCAACCCCGGTGCCGAGACCGTCACTTACTACAGCTACGATAAGACCGGCATGGCGAAGATTATCAGCAACTACGCCACCGACCTGCCCCGCGCTGATGTGAAGGGCAAGCCCACCACCGCCATCATCAAGTCTCTGGGCGACAGCTACGGCTACTCCATTCAGGAAATGCGCGCTTCTGCTATGGCAGGGAAGTCTCTGGATGCCCGCAAGGCCGAGTCCGCCCGCTACCAGATCGACTACCTGAACAACAAGATCGCATGGAACGGCGATGCCGAGACCGGCCTGCGCGGCGTTCTGTCCAAGGACAACGATGTGCCGCTGTACGTCCCTGCGACCGGCGCAAAGGGTTCTACCAAGTGGGCCGACAAGACTGAGGACGAGATTCTGGCCGACATCACCGGTATGCTGAAGCAGGTCGCCCGCACCACCAAGAAGGTGGAGAAGCCGGACACTCTGGCCCTGCCTTCCGAGGCGTATATCGAAATTCAGAACCGCCGTATCGAAAGCACTGCCACCACCGTGCTGAAGTACATTCAGGATAATATCAAGGATATTGCCCGTATCGTCTCCTGCCCGGAGCTGGACCCCGACAGCGTGGATACCAACCCCTATGCGGCAGAAAGCGATGGCAAGGGCGTTGCGCTGCTGTTCAAGAACGACCCCCGCAAGTTCACCATCGAGAACCCGCTGTCCTTCATGCAGTATCCCGTGCAGCCTGAAGGTCTGGAGATGGTCGTTCCCTGTGAGGCCCGCACCGCAGGCGCTATCATCTACTACCCCATGTCCATGCTGATTGCCACTGGCATCTGCTGACTCACCCGTGGAGCTACCGTACGTTTGTGCGGCGGCTCCTATCTTTTTGTAAAGGAGCCATGATATGAAACTGAAGAATATCGGAAACAAAATCATCAGCATCGGCGCTACCGTGATCCTGCCGGGTGAAACCAAGGAAGTCACCGGCTATGATGACAACGAGATCGTGAAGTTCTTCATCGGGCAGAGAAACCTGTCCGAGGTCAAGAGCCGCACTGCTGCGAAGGAGAAATAAGTCATGGAAGATGCCGTCAGAATTTTCAGGCTGGTTGCCACCGAGTTCGACGTGCTGAACGATGAGACCGTTGAGGCATGGCTGAACCTCACAGCGCCGCTCATCAGCAAGAAGGTGTTCGGGAAACTGTATGACCAAGCCATCGCACTCCTGACGGCACATCGTCTGAAAATGGCTGGCTATGGCGATAACCAGTACGGCAGCGTGGGCGACGCTCTGCGCGTTGGAAGCTACACTGAAGGCGAAACATCTGTCAGCTTCAACGTAAATCAGGGAACCAATCTGATGGCAGATGCCGAACTGGCGCTGACTCCCTATGGTCTGGAGTACCTGACGCTGCGGCGGTTGGTCGTGATCTCGATTCGTTCTGCGGGTGAATGCCGATGACCGGCGGGTGGGACCGGCTGACCCCAGAAGGGGAAAAGTTCTTCCGCCAAATTGATGAGCTTCAGGACAAGGAAGTTTTTGTTGGGTTCCAAGCGGGCAAGGTCACGGATGACCGGGGCGTTGATATGGCTCAAATCGCCATGTGGAACGAGCTGGGAACTTCGACCGCGCCGTCCCGGCCATTTCTGCGCAAGAGTGTTGATGAGAATGCTGACCCCATGGATTCACTCGGAACGCCACTGCTGCTCGGTGTCAAGATGGTCCCGCAGTTTCCGCTCAACCTGCTGTTCGGCCGGGATGATATGCCCAGCGGCATCTTCGCTGTCCTGACCGAAAAGGAGAGCGTCGGTCGGCAGGATTTTGCCGATGGGACGGCTCGTTTTGTGTTTGTCCCGGCATGATGCTGGAACAAATCATCCGGTAAAATCAATTCTCATTTTGAACAAATATCTGAGGGCGGGTTTGACAATTCGTTCTCAGAAGGTTCCAGACAAATTTCCATATACTTTTACTAGTAAAGTCTGGGTTTAATCAGAGGCTTTTCAGAGGTTTTGGGATGAATGTCGCTCAAAATGGCTGATTTTATACGGAATCCGCTGGATTGTCCGCCGGACAGTCCTCGGACTGACCAAAACGGGAAACTTTCGCAAAACGCTCATATCATTGGTCACTTTCATTGCATTACCAGAACGGTAAGTTAGAATGAAGATGTGAACCGGGCAAACAAAAAAGAACCAGCGGTAAGCCGTCAGAAAGCACCGCTGGTTCCTATCTCATGCCCGGAACGATATGAAGAAGTCCCGTTGCCGTAATTATATCATACCAGCGGGCTTCTTTCAACATCAAAAGGAGTGAGCTGATATGAGTGGCAACGATCTTGAACGCGAAGTTATCCGCATGGGTGATGTCGGTGTCGCAATCGACATGGTGGACAATAACCTTGCGGAGGGCAAGCTGGAGCAGGCGGAACGCGCCGTCGTAATTCTCCGGGAAATTTTTGCAGCCCGTAATGATGGGCTGCGGAACTGCTTCTACGGAGGTGAGTGGAATGCGTGACAACTGCGTGATTTTCACCACGCCGGAACGGCAGGAATTGCGGGTCGTCTTCGACCCGGACGGAACCCCGTTCTTCTGCGGGCCGGACCTCGCGGCAATCGCGGGCTATGAACAGCCGAGAAAAGCCGTCACCGGCGGCAATCAGGGCGTGAACCGTATTGAATCTGTTTTGAGGAAAGTTCCTTGGGACAATGGTATGCGGCGTGGTCGCTGCGATTTTACCTGCTTTTCTGCGGAAAACGCCGTGAAGCTCCTGTGCCGCAGACCTGCGCCCTATGCAGCGATTCGCTGGCTGGAGGATGAAGTGATACCGAAAACGCAGGAAATGGGAGAGGAAGTCGCCAGAACGTATCCGGCATGGAATAAAAAGCCGGCACAGCAAGAACCGACGGAACTTCCCCAAAGTCTCAAGCCGGAACCCGAAGCCTTTAAGCGGGAACCGATGCAAGCAGGTGGAGGAGCACTCATTGAGCGTCTGGACAATATCATTTTGGAATGCGTTTTGCTGAAGAAGGAACTCAGCAAGGCGAAGTAAGAGGAAACCTTCAGGGCTGCGGAAACGCGGCCTTTTTTGTTGCCATCGAAAGGGGAGAATGCCGTGAAGAATTTCGACAGACAGTACCGGCTGGCGGCGGGCAAGGCAGGCTCGACCGGGTTTGAAATTGGCAGCGGCAAGCGACCGCTGCACGTTTCGTTTTCGGTAGAAAAGGCCGACACCAATAGCCAGAATACAGCCAAAGTGACTATCTGGAATCTGAGCGACGAACACCTTGCAGAGCTGAGTAAAAACGACTGCGTGGTCGTACTCCATGCGGGGTACGGCGACACCCGTCCGCTCATCTTCACCGGCGTGGTCACATTTGCCACGACAAAGGCTGACGGAGCAGACAGGTCAACGGAGATCGAGCTGGTGGATAACCGCATCGAAGTCCGCGACACCTACGTTTCCGTCAGTTATTCCGGGGCTGTGAACTGCAAAACCCTGATTCAGGACACCGCAGATCAGATGGGCGTGACGGTATCTTTCTCCTACAACGCAGAGTTCAAGGACATCCCCAATGGATACAGCTACGTTGGCCCAGCCAGAAATGTGCTGACGAAAGCCTGTGAAACCAGCGGGCTGGTCTGGAGCATCAACAACGGCGTCTTGCAGGTCAAAAAGCCGGGAGATACGATGAGCCGCGAGGTGTATGAGCTTTCGGCAGAAACGGGCCTGCTGGGCCTCCCAGAGCGTGTCCAAATCTCCAATGAGGACAAGGGATACAGCTACGGCTGGGACGTGGAGTACCTGATGAACGCCGCAATCGGGCTGGACGATTATGTGTACCTGAACAGCAAAGTAGTCAAGGGTTATTTTCGGGTCTACTCGGTGCGGATTGAGGGCGACAACATGGAAGGTTCGTGGAGCTGCACAGCCCGCCTGCTGGAGGTGAAGCAAGAATGATGCAGGAGTTTGTTGACCAAATCAATAAAAGCGCCCGCAGCGCGACGGAGGATATGCACACGGCCCTGCCGGGCGAGATAAAAAGCTACGACCCGGACAAGGGTGTTGCCACAGTGTTACCGAAGGCAAAGTTCACAAAGCCTGATGGCAGCACAATGGACTTCCCAGAAATCTCAGGAGTACCGGTCATGTTCCCGCAGAGCAAAAACGTCACTATCGCATGGCCCATTAAGAAAGGCGATGGATGCCTGCTGGTTTTCAGCGAGCAGGCGCTCGATTACTGGATGTACGGCAAGGAAACTGACACCAAGCTGAAGTTCGACTTGACCAACGCCATTGCCATTCCAAACCTCACATCTGGTGGCAACAGCACCATGAAGCTCGCCTGCGATGAGGATGCTGTGGCGATTGCGGCGGGCGACACCACCGTCAAGATTACGCCCAGCACTATGCAGGCCAAAGTTGGCGAAACCGTTCTGACGGTATCGCCTGATGGCGTTACCATTGAAGGCGAACTCACGGTCAAGGGCGGCATTGTTGCCCGGGATGATGTTAAAGCATCCAACGGCAGCATCAGCCTTGCAAACCACACCCACAAGGGCGACAGCGGCGGCATGACGGGCAAGCCGCAGTAAAGGAGGGAAAAGCGTGATAGACCTGAAGCTCGATGCCACCGGGGACTTAGAACTCTCGGCGGCAGGCGACATTTCAGCTACGGACAGCATCGTACAGGCTGTCCGTATTCGTTTGCTCTGGTTCTTCGGAGAGTGGCGGCTGATGCCTTCGCTCGGCTTTCCGTACTTTGAGAACCTGCTGGTCAAAAATCCGAATGAGTCCAAACTCCGACATCTTATCCGGGAAACCGTGATGTCTGTCGATGGAGTGACGGATGTATCGGAAATCCTGTTCAACATCGACAAGAAAAGCCGTAGGGCATCCGTGGAGATTACGTTCAACACTGATGAGGACAGCTTTAGAGAGGAGGTCAAAATCCCGTGGCAAAATATGGCTTGACCCCGCAGGGGCCAAATCCGAAACGCCTTGATGTCATCCTTGAGGATATGCATAGCAAGATGACAGACCGCCTCGGCGTAAATACTCGGCAGAACCCGCAGTCTTTGCTGAATCACATTCTGACCAACGTCGCAGATGAGATTGCAGAACTGTGGGAATTTGGCGTAGATGTGTACCACTCGCAGTACACGTCCAGCGCAACCGGCGTAAGTCTGGACTATGCAGCACAGTTTGGTGGCTCCACCCGTGAAATGGCGGCGAAATCCTATTACAGCATCCTCTGCACGGGTTTGGACGGAACAACCATTCCGGCAGGAACGGTGATTGCATCCGACACAAACCCGGCAACCAGTCTGACAGTTACCGCAGATGCAACCATCACGAGGTCGGCTTTCAACAAGGCCACCGTCATCCTTGCATCACCGGCGGCTACAACGGCCCTTGGGGTGGCTCTTAACGGAAACCTATACACCATCACCCCTGACCCCAAACAAAGCACCAGCGAAGCCCTAGAGGCTCTGGGAACAGCCATCACGGATAAGGACTTCCATGTGACGGTCATCAACGACACCATCGTGATCGAGGCGGTCGATGAAACCAGCTCCAATACGCTGGTCCTGTCAGAAAACCTGACCACTGCTTCTGTGGGCAGCATCGTCACATTTGAGACTGCCGAGCCGGGCGACATCTTCATTCCGAACGGCGTAATCACGAAGATCACGAAAGCTGTTCCGGGCATGGAGTCCGTGGTCAACGTGGGAAGCTATGTTGCCGGTCAGCTCGCAGAGAGTGATGTGGAGTTCAGAAAGTCCTACACGAACAAAATCTACAACCGCTCGTCTGCCATGCTGGAAAGCATCAAGAGCGCCATCCTGAAGAATGTGCAGGGTGTGGTGAGCGTAGCTCCCTATGAAAACTGCACAAATGAAGTCGATTCTGCCGGCCGGTGGCCGCACAGCATCGAAGTTGTGGTCGAGGGCGGCGACGCAACGGAAATTGCCCAGCAAATCCTGAACACAAAGGCAGGCGGCATCAATACTTTCGGCAGCGTAGAAACCACCCTGCACGGCGTTTACGGCGAAGACATCGTAGTGCGCTTCAACCGGCCGACGTACGTCAAGGTCTGGTTCAAGGTTGGCGTCACTCTGAGTCCGAACACAAATCCGCCTACCAACTATGTCGAGCTTGTCAAAGAGCAGATTTTGGAGAAAATGAGCGTACTGGGGGCGGGAGAGAACGTCATCCCGCAGAAATTCAACCTTCAGGTGTCTGGCATCGACTACATCGACGTATGGTTGTTTGCAACACCGAATGACGGCGATATGCCCACTGGCTACACCCAGCGCAGCGTGTCCATCTCGGCACGGGAGCGGGCCGTTACGGACGAAAACAGGATTGAGGTGGTCATGGATGGCTGATTACGTCCAGAAGCTCCGGGATGATCTTGTGGAGCAGTTCAAGGGCAAGCCGGTCATTGACGCGCTCATGGAGGCCGTTGGTGATGAGCTGAACGAGGTTCGACAGTTCTACGAAGACCTGCGCGACAAGCGGAATATCCAGACCGCAGTTGGGAAGCAGCTTGATGGCATCGGCGACAATGCGGTTCTGACCCGCCTTGAAGCCGGTGCTTTGGCCTGCGCCAAAGAATCTGTGTATGTACTGGATGATGATGCCTACCGGACGTACCTGATATACAAAATCTGGAAGAACACCAACAACTGCACCTACTATGACATCATCCGGGCGTTCAAAATGTTCTGGGACAAGCCCCTGCATTACCGCGAGGACCCGGCCATCCCGGCCACCATGATTTTTGAAACCGATGACCTGACACCGGAGGCTGACGTTTCAAAACTGCTGAACGCTCCGTTCATCAAGGCGGCAGGTGTGGCAATTCTGGTGGTGGCGAACACCGCGGCTCCTGAAATGGTCGCAGATGTGCCGGTCGAGGGCATTCTGGGCCGGGGCTATACGACAACGACCCTGCCGGAGATTGAAACCGGCGAAGCATTCATCGACACTGTGCTGCCGGTCCCGGCTGCACAGAACATCACGCAGACAAAACTGCCTGAACTTGAGGAGGATGAGTTATGAGCTACTATGGCTTTGTTGTTACTGACAGCGGCCGAGAGCTGATTGCCAAGCTGGTTGCCGGGCAGCAGCTCCCGATTTCCAAGATTATGGTGGGCAGCGGTACTATCCCGGATGATGTGAAGCCGGCCGCGATGACCGCGCTGGTCGAGCCGGTGGCCGCTGGCACATCGACTGCCCCGGTCTATGATGGGGCCAGCGTCCGCATGATCGTGGAGTACCGCTCCGACCTGAACGGTGGTCTTGACCACGGATTTTGGCTCCGGGAATTCGGCGTGTTCGCCTTTGACCCGGACAAGGGCGAAGTCCTCATCTACTATGGCACGCTGGGTGACTACCCGCAGTACGTCAGCGCTGCATCCAATACCGGCGTGGATGTCCGCCGCTTTCCGGTGTGCATCGTCATCGGCGAGGGGCTGGGTGTCACCGTTGACTACAAATGCGAGGCGTGGATGACGGCGGAAGATGTGGAACAGTATTGCTCGGTCACGATGCTCCCGGCATTCCTGAAGGAAGCGCAGAAGCTCGTAGATGCCCACAACGACGATGAGGAGGCCCACCACTCCATCCAGAACAGCATCTCCGACGTGTCCGCCCGGCTGGCTCTGCTGGAGCTGATGTTCAACACTTCCGTCACCGGAAATCCGTTCACGGTCACATTTGAGACGCTGGACGGCACGGTGGTAGAGGGCGTCTGGAACACCACGGCAAAGAGGATCGAGTTCTGATGGAGTACATTGAATTTTCATGTCCGCCCGGTGAGCTGTCCTGCATCATCGGGAATTTGTTCGTCAGCCTTGAACCTCCCTGCAAATATGTGCGAAGTACGCACCTGATGCTCTGCGGCATCACTCACAGCGGAAACAGCGGTCGCCTGACTGTTTTGGGCGACCGCTGCTCTTTCTATGGGTTTGCCAGCGATTTGGAGGCTGCGAGGAATGGCCCCTGCCTCGAAAGAAGGTGTGACCGTGGCTGACAAAGAATATCTCCTCGGAAACAAGGCACGGGAGCTGCTGAAATACACGAACCAAGCGACGAAAACGGTGGCCGAGGATATTTCACGCAAAGACGTTCGGCAGATTTTCCAGAAGATAGCCGCGCTTGACGACATCCGGGACGTCCAGAAGGTCTGCTCTGAGTCCATCGCATATCTCGACCGAACGCACCGGGAGGGCTTCACAAAGGCGCTCTACCGCTGCTACGGCGAAGATATGCGTCTGATTGCCAAGAGCATCGTTCGGGACATTCACGCGGCTAACGGAAAGATGTTCCAGACTGAGTACGAGGAACGCCTGCGGCTGCTTGGCGTAGTCCTCGACGAATGCTCTTGGCTGAATGAGAATATCCAGCTCGTTCTGAACGACGGAGTTATTTCCATAAGCAAAAGTGCCGTCTGGACCCGGAAGGTTCAGGACGTAAAGAATATGGTTCTGTCGTGGAAGCAGAAGGACACCGCCCGCGCTGAAAAGCTCCGGGAGCAGGCCCGTCAGGCAGAACTCAAGCAGCAGGCGGCGATGGTAAAGGCTATCGTCCGCGAACTCCTGAAAGAACAGGAAAAAATCAAGGTATCCTGCGGGTTCTCCGCTTGATATAGGGTGCGACTCGAATCGGCCACCAACTGGTGGCTCCGCTCTCCGAACTGCAACAACTTCAACAACGCCCTGTACGTCAACTCCAATGGCGACTGGAACAACAACAACTGCTCCAACTCGTACGGCATCCGCCCCGCTCTGATGGAAAAGCGAGATGAGTAACCCGGCAACGGGCGAAAACAGTGCACCCATCATCAAAGGGAGTCGCATCCTGTCGGAAGCCTTTATGGCGGACGATAAACACATCATACCGAGGCGGGCCGTCCTCTGCGGGCGCAGCCTGCTGCCGCGAGGAAGCGGACCGGTATTAGACGAACGCCCGGCTGGGAGCTTCCTCTACCACCTCAGCCGGGGGAAGAAAATAAGTGTGAAGACACATGACATATCAGGAAATGTGCGAGTTCCAGGCCCTCTATGAGGCATATCTGGAAGCACGAAAGGGTAAGAGGAGCAAGCCGGGAACGGCTCAATATGAGGCCAACGCTCTGATCTGCACCGATAAGCTATCATACGTTCTGAACCAAAAGACCTACAAGCCCAGCGGCTTCGAGGTCTTTTATGTTTATGAGCCGAAGAAACGGCTTGTGCAGGCTCCCGCTTTTGTGGACAAGGTAGTCCTCCATGCACTAACGGACAATGTTTTGTACGACACGATCTGCACCAGCTTCATCCGCGACAACCACGCTTCGCAGCGCGGAAAGGGGACACTGGATGCCATCGTGCGCCTGAAGGGCCACATGGTCGATTACTACCGCAAGAACGGCAGCGCGGACGGATGGGTGCTGAAGTGCGATGTTCACCATTTCTTCGCCTCCATCGACCATGACATCCTGAAATCAAAACTGCGGGCCTTGATGCAGAAGCGCGGCGTAGATATGGCGTTCTATGACCTCATGTGCATCTACATTGACAAGACCGACGGCCTGCCCCTTGGGTATCAGACCAGCCAACTGCTCGCCCTGATGTTCCTTGATGAGTTCGACCATTACATCAAGGAAGACCGGGGATGCCGCTATTACGGACGATACATGGACGATTTCTACGTCATCGCCCGGACAAAGCGGGAACTTCAGTTTCTTTTGAAGGACATTGAGCGTTGGATGAGCGACCTCCACCTCGAACTCAATGCTAAGACAGCAATTTTCCCCTTGAAAAACGGGCTGGATTTTCTGGGCTTCCATAGCTACCTGACGGAAAGCGGAGCCTGCGTCCAGAAGCTCCGCCGCTCGGAGATTCAGCGCATCCAGACCCGCGTCAAATACTGGGAAAAAGCCTACCCGGCAGGGGAAGTGACCAGAGAAGCTGTTATCACCAGCTTCGTAGCGTGGGATGCCTTTGCATCCTACGGTGACACCTACGCATTACGGCTGAAATACGCCAAGAAGGTCTCGGTAATCATCGGTGTGGACGTAAAGCCTCGGAGGAAAATTAACTCCACGAGGAGCGTCCGCGCCTTGCGCCGGGTAAAGCAGGAACAGAACATCCGCCGGAAAAGAGGTGACATTACGCCCCGCAAAGACCTGTTCCAGCCCGAACCGCGTCCCGACAGCATTCCGCCGTGGATGTAATACACAACAGGAGGTTCTTTTTTATGGCTTATGTGACCTTGAGTTCCAAAGCAATCGGCAGAACCATCAAGCTGAAAGTAAATGGTTCTGCCAAAGATTTCATCGTCGTCCATCAGGGCAAGCCGTCCAGCGTCTATGACGATAGCTGCAACGGTACTTGGTTGCTGATGAAGGACATCTACGAAAACCGCCAGTGGCATAGCTCGAACACTAACGATTACGCCAACAGCACCATCCACTCCTACCTGAACAGCACGTTCCTGAACCTGTTCGAGTCGAACATCAAGAACGCCATCAAGCAGGTAAAGCTCCCGTACCGAAAAGGCAGCGGCGCGTCCACGACCGTTACCAGCGGCTCGAACGGCCTGTCTGCGAAGATTTTCCTGCTCAGTGCGACCGAAACGAGTTTCAGCTTCTCCTCTATGCCGAGCGGTGAAGGCGCGGAGCTGGCCTATTTCAAGGGCTGCGCGGACAACAGCTCGGATTCTAAGCGTGTCGCATATCTCAACGGCTCGGCCACCGGCTGGTGGCTCCGCTCTCCGGTCTGCAGCAGCTTCGGCGTCGCCCTGTACGTCTACTCCAATGGCGGCTGGGGCAGCAACAACTGCTCCAGCTCGTACGGCATCCGCCCCGCTTTGATTTTGCCCTCTACTCTCTTGGTGTCTGACGATGGCACGGTCTCGACTAACACAGCACCCTCGACTCCGGGGAGCATTTCCGTTCCTTCGTCCATCATGGGCGGAACGAACATCTCGATCTCGTGGGCAAAAAGCTCTGATGCTGAGAGCAATCTCGCCGGCTACAAGGTAGAGCGTTCGACCAACGGCGGCAGTTCGTGGAGTCAGATTTATCAGGGTACGGCCACCAGCACCACGAACAACGTCGCCTTCGGCACCACGTCCGTGATGTACCGCGTCAAGGCATACGACACCGAGGGTCTGGAGTCTGGCTGGCGCACCAGTTCGCAGGTAACGGTGGTCAACAACAACGCCCCGTCTGCGCCGCCGTCCATCGCGGTGCCGAATGATGTCAAGGGCGGCAGCACACTGGTGGTCTCGTGGACTGCGGCCAGTGACAGCGATGGCAACCTGAGCGGCTACATTCTGGAGCGCAGCACCGATGGTGGCTCCTCCTACACGCAGGTGTACAAGGGCAATGCGCTGACCTACACCGACACCATCACCAAGGGCTGGTCCACCGTGATGTACCGTGTCAAGGCGTACGACAGCTATAATGCTCAGTCCGGCTACACTACGTCCACCAAGCGCACGGTCGATAACAATACTACGCCGACCATCACGACCTCCAGCGCAGCCAACCTCGGCACCAAGTCCAGCGGCTTCACCGTCTCGTACTCCGTGGATGATAAGGACGCAGGGGACACCCTGACCGTCACCGAAAAGCTGGACGGCACGACCAAGCGAACCTACACCGCGACCCGCAAGACCACCAACAGCTTCGCCGTCACCGGTGAATATTTCCAGAAAATTACGAACGGCAGTCACACCATGACCGTTACCGTGACCGATGGCAAGGCCACCGTCACCAAGACGTTCACCTTTACGAAGGCCGTCACCGCCGCCAGCATCACGCTGGCGAAGCCGATGGAGGCGGATGCCCAGATCACGCTCTGCGCCATCACCGTAGGCGGTCTGATTCCAGCTGACGCTGTGTTCAAGGTGGAGGTCACGAACAACGGCAAGGATAGTTCGCCGGTATGGGAGGACGCCACCACCGAGGCCCGGAATGGCCGGAACCATTTGTTCACGAACCAGACTGCGGCCAACGGCTTCGCATTCAATTTCCGTGTCACCGCAGAGCGCGGTGCAAGCGGCGAGAGCGGCTATATCGCTTCGATTCAGGGAGGTTTCCAGTAATGGGTTTGAACAGAGTAAGAGTCGATTCTGTAGCTAAATTGCAGAAGAAGAAAACGATGGCGGAATTGCAGGAGGAGAATGAAGCCCTGAAAAACAAGGTTTCTTCTCTGGAAACCAACCTCGATAATACCCAGATGGCGCTGTGCGACGTGTACGAACAGCTCATCGCGGTCACATCCGCCGCAGATAAGGAGGCATAATCATGGCAGAAGTCTATGCAAACCTCATTCGCCGGGGGCGGAAAACCATCGAGCAGGTGCCTGAGCACCTGCGGGAAGAAGTCAAGGCCATTCTCGCGGCGGACGGCAACGCATGAGCCACCTGCGGGAATTTGCCTTAAAAATATTACTGAGAAAGGAGAAAGGCATCATGGCAGTCATCTATGCAACCCTCATTGTGAAGGGCAAGAAGACCCTCGATCAGGTTCCGGCGCTGATTCGGAAGCAGGTTGAGGAAATCCTGAAGGACCTCGAAGTCGAGGTCGAGTAATCGCGCAGGGGAGTCGGGAGAACCGGCTCCCCTCATTTTTTGTATGACGAAGGAGAGGAGGTTCAGATGGACCAGCCTATTACGCGAGCCGAGCATGAGGAGTTCAAGCGTCGGCTCGAAGAGGAAAATGCCCGTCAGGACAGACGAATCGCCTTGCTGGAGGAAAGCGTAAGCAAAATGGGCGCACTGTCCACTTCGGTTGAGAAGCTGGCCCTGAGTATGGAGAGCATGGTCAGGGAGCAGGAAAAGCAGGGAAAACGGCTGGAAACTCTGGAGAGCCGCGATGGAGAGCTGTGGCGTAAGGCCGTCGGCTATGCAGTAACGGCCATCATCGGTGCTTTTCTCGGCTATGTGTTCACCCAAATCGGTTTTTAGGAGGTGTGCAAGTTGAGCATCATTACGTTCCAGCGCGGGGATAAGACCGCGCTCGCCAAGAACTTTACTAAGTCCGAGTTCGAGTGTCCCTGCGGCTGCGGACAGCAGTCGGTTGACACGGAGCTGGCCGAAAAGCTCCAGCTCATCCGGGACAAAGTAGACCGCCCGCTGAAGATCACGTCCGGCTACCGCTGCATCACGCACAATGCGGCTGTGGGCGGAAGCCAGAACTCCAAGCACCGCTATGGCATGGCGGCGGACTGGAGGACGGAGAACCGCAGCATCAACCCGGTGGCACTGGGCATCCTTGCTCAGGCCGTGGGGTTCGGCGGCATCGGTATCTACTGGCACAGCCGTGGGGCCTTTGTCCACGCCGACACCCGTAGCACGAAAGCAACGTGGCTCTGCACCACGCCGGGAAAGTACCCCAGCACGACCTACAACAAGTTCGTGCTTCCCGCCATCCGACGGGGCTGCACCGGGCCTGCAAACCGCAGTGCCACCATTATGCTTCAGAAGCTCCTGAAGCTGAAGGCTGATGGCCTGTTCGGCGAGGCCACCGAAAACGCCCTGATGAGGGCGCAGGAGGCGCATGGCCTGACCGTGGACGGAATCTGCGGCCCTGCATCGTGGAAGGCGCTGTCTGGCGCTGATAAGTACCTGTGAGAGGAGATAGGCTCTATGACGAATAGCAAAGTGTCCATCGCTACGCTGGCCCGCACGGCCGCTCTGGCG
>ENA-ORNB01000620-ORNB01000620.1-human-gut-metagenome-genome-assembly--contig:-NODE-620-length-35111-cov-5.404353_pt1 | contig 35111 bp, 25 predicted proteins | sample MGYA00242112_ERZ509016 | MGnify/ENA primary metagenome ERZ509016 (study PRJEB26280, sample SAMEA2338705) | human gut metagenome | biome: human gut; feature: human-associated habitat; material: faeces...
GGTAAGGGTCAGGACGGCCGTTCCATGGTTACCAAGAACGACTTCCGTTTCCTGCACACCCTCGAGAACATGGGTCCGTCCCCGGAGCCGAACATGACAATTCTGTACTGCGACAAGCTGCCTGATAACTTCAAGCGCTATGCAGCAGCTATCTCCGTTCGTACCTCCTCTGTTCAGTACGAGAACGATGACGTTATGCGTCCTGTTTGGGGCGACGATTACTCCATCTGCTGCTGCGTATCCGCAACACAGACCGGTAAGGAAATGCAGTTCTTCGGCGCTCGTGCAAACCTCGCTAAGTGCCTGATGTACGCTATCAACGGCGGTATCGACGCTAAGACCAAGGCTCAGGTAGGTCCTGCTTACAGACCGATCACATCTGAGTACCTCGATTATGATGAAGTTATGCAGAAGTACGACGCTATGATGACATGGCTCGCTTCCATCTATGTACACACTCTGAACCTTATCCACTACATGCACGATAAGTACAACTACGAGGCTGCCGAGATGGCTCTTATCGATACCAACGTAAGACGTACATTCGCAACTGGTATCGCAGGCTTCTCTCACGTTGTAGATTCCCTGTCCGCTATCAAGTATGCAAAGGTTAAGTGCATTCGTGACGAAGACGGTATCGTTACTGACTTCGAGATCGAGGGTGACTTCCCCCGCTACGGCAACGACGACGATCGTGCTGATGATATCGCCGTATGGCTGCTCCGCACCTTCCTCAAGAAGCTGAAGCAGTGCCACACCTATCGTGATTCCGAGGCTACAACTTCTATCCTCACCATCACTTCCAACGTTGTATACGGTAAGGCTACCTCCGCTCTGCCTGACGGCCGTAAGGCTGGCGAGCCGCTCTCTCCTGGTGCAAACCCCTGCTACGGTGCAGAGAAGAACGGTCTGCTTGCTTCCCTCAACTCTGTTGCTAAGCTTCCTTACGAGTGGGCACTCGATGGTATTTCCAACACACAGACCATCAACCCCGACGCACTCGGTCACAACGAGGAAGAGCGCGTAACCAACCTGGTTAACGTACTTGACGGTTACTTTGATAAGGGTGCACACCACCTCAACGTAAACGTATTCGGTAAGGAGAAGCTCATCGACGCTATGGAGCACCCCGAGAAGGAAGAGTACGCAAACTTCACAATCCGTGTATCCGGTTATGCAGTTAAGTTCATCGACCTTACCAGAGAGCAGCAGCTCGACGTTATCGCAAGAACTTGCCACGATCATATGTAATTAATTACACAAGGCAATATAAAAGGACAGCGCTGCGCAATGCGGCGCTGTTCTACTATACTGACAAGGAGAAACCAATGAGCGAAATCAAAGGAAGGATACATTCCACCGAGAGCTTCGGCGCGGCTGACGGTCCCGGAGTACGGTTCATCGTGTTCGTGCAGGGCTGCCGAATGCGCTGCCGTTACTGCCACAATCCCGACACCTGGAGCATGGAAGGCGACGACACCACAGTTGAAATGTCGCCGGAGGAAATACTCAGCAAGGCGCTTCGCTACAAGAGCTACTGGAAGAACGGCGGTGGAATCACCGTCAGCGGGGAGCCTCTCCTGCAGATCGACTTTCTGCTTGAGTTATTTAAGCAGGCGAAGGCCGAAGGAGTAAGCACATGCATTGACACCGCGGGAAACCCGTTCACCCGGGAAGAACCGTTCTTTTCTAAGTTTCAGGAGCTGATGAAGTACACAGACCTGCTGCTTCTTGACCTCAAGGAGATCAATCCGGAGCGTCATAAGAACATCACAGGCTTCGACAACGCGAATATTCTTGACATGGCACAGTACCTCAGTGAAATAGGGAAGCCAGTTTGGATCCGCCATGTACTTGTGCCTGACCTGTCCGATTTTGACGAGGATCTCGACAAGCTGAACGAGTTCATTAAGACCCTGAAAAATGTTGAGAAGGTGGAGGTTCTGCCTTACCACACCCTTGGCAAATTCAAGTGGGAGAACCTCGGGATAAAGTACACGCTTGAGGATACTAACCCGCCGTCTGCGGAGCGTATCGACAACGCAAACAAGAGACTCTGCGCAGGAAAGTACGCCTGTAAGGGCTGATTAAACTCCATATAAACGCGAACCCCCGGCAGCCTTTCGACTGCCGGGGGTAAGTTATTCAGGCGGTGCGTTCATAGCTGATTTATCAGCCGATCGCAATGTACTTGTTCTGTTTCTCAGGGAGTGACTCTTTCTTGGGCACAGTAAGTTTCAGTGTGCCATTTTCGAACTTCGCACTGATGTCCTGCTCAGTTACTGTGTCGCCTACATAGAAGCTTCTTGAGTAGCTGCCGGAATAACGTTCGCGGCAGATGTACTTGCCGTTGTCGTCCTTCTCGTCCTTTGACGTGTTGCTTTCGGCGCTTACGGTGAGGTAGCCGTCGTTAAGCTCGGCTTTGATGTCCTCCTTCTTGACGCCCGGCAGGTCGATCATCAGATCGTAGCAGTTGTCGTGTTCCTTGATATCGGTTTTCATCATGCTACTTTCGCTCTTGGTGAAGAACGGGTTATTGAAAAGATCGTCAAAAACATTGGTTCTCATGGTGGGCATTAACATAGGTCATTTCTCCTTTCGCAGGTTCTTGGGTCTGCGCTTGAATTTTATATTATGAACTCTGAGCGGTCCTCCGGAAGTATCCCTAGGTGGTGTGTACCTCCTTTGTTCCTATCTCTCTTTCGTTCTGGTTATAGTATAGCACAACTTTTTAGCACTGTCAAGGGTAGAGTGCTAATTTTCCTTAAAATGTCACATATTTCACGAAGTTATCATATTTTGGCGTGGCGGATTCATAGTATGCGCCGACGAAATAGCTTGGTTATGCGATTTGTTGATTATTAAACCGATTTATGTAAAACGGTGGAAAACTATTACTAAAACAGGAATACTTCTATTGACAATTTGGTTCGTTTGTGTTATACTGTAACAAACGTTACATATGTTATATATTGAAAGAGGAAGAACATGCCGCCCAAAGCAAAGTATACCCGCGAAGAAATAATAGAGACTGCGCTGAATATAGTCGCAGAAAAGGGAAAGTCCGCGCTCAATGCCAGGGATCTTGGCGCAGCGCTCGGGACTTCCACCCGCCCGGTGTTCACTGCATTCAAGAACATGAGCGAGCTTATTGAAGAGGTCAAGAAGGCGGCGATGAAGCGCTTTGAGAGCTATTCCAGGAACGAGCCGGGAGTGCCTGCGTTCAAGAGCGTTGGTATGCAGATGATCTCGTTTGCAACGAATGAGCCGAAGCTGTTTCAGGTGCTGTATATGAGTGAAAGAACTCAGACCGGAGATTTCGACGATCTGTTCAGCGAGCTCGGCGATACCGCGGGATACTGCATTGAATGCATAATGCGCGACTATTCCCTGAACCAGGAGGAAGCGAACTTCCTGTTCAGAAGCCTGTGGATATATACGTTTGGAATTGGCGTGCTGATAGCGTCAAAGGTGTGCAGGTACGAGGAAGAAGTTGTTTCGGATATGCTTACAAGGCAGTTTATGTCTGTAATGGGGCTTGTAAAATCCGGACGCGCGCTTTCTCCGCTTTCGGAGGTACTTCCTGCTCCTCCAGCTCCGCCAAAGAAATGATATAAACAACGAACTGCCGGAAACATTCCGGCAGTTTTTGAAATAATTAAGGTTCAGGAGCTTGTGTCATCGTGCTCGTGTGATCTCGGCGCTTTTTTGAAAAGCTCCCGCAGACCGAATATCAGCAGAAACACCGCGTAGATTTTCCTTAACAGGTCGTTTCCGATGAAACTGGAAGCCACGGTTCCAAGAACGGCGCCTAGAATTCCTCCGGGGATCAGGCTGATCACCAGCTTTTTGTCGATAAATCCGGCACGGATATGCATGATAACGGATATCAGCGCAATAGGCAGGAAAAACAGCAGGTTAACGCCCTGAGCCTCACGCTGTGGCATTCCGTCGTGGAGGGTGAGCCAGATCAGAAGCACGAAACCGCCGCCCAGTCCCATTGAAGCTATGACGCCCGAAAGCGCTCCGACTACAGCCTGAATCATGAGAAAAGCGACCTCAGCGCCGCCGCGCAGATGAGTGCTCCGAACAGCCGCTGGAGCCACGCCGCGCGTATTTTCCTCAGGAAGAACGCGCCTGCCAGCGCTCCTCCGGCGCCCCAGGGAACGTAGCTCCATGCGGTGGAAAGGTCGATGCCGCCGCTGAACAGATAAGATACAACAGCGGTAAGGCTCAGCACGAATATCAGTGCAACGGAATCAGCATGCGCGTGTTTCATGGAGTCGGCAGGGGAAAGCTCCGGCTGAATCAGACGTTGTTCGTGTTCGATTATGGGTACTGCGGCGACTCCGCCTCCGCTGCCAAAAAAGCCGTTCAGTAACCCGCAAATCATTCCCTCAAAAAAGTGTTTCATCATATATCACCCTCTTTATTTTGTGCATATATCTCCGCAATTTCCACGGAAATAAACGGAAAAGTGCAGCCTTGTAAGACTGCACTTTGATTTATGCGTTGACCTTTTGCCGGTTGTTCCATCGGTCGATGAATTCCACGAATTCCCGCTGCGGAATAGGCTTTGAAAAGAAATAACCCTGTATGAAATCGCATTTCAGGTCCGAGAATTTCTTTACCATTTCCTCGGTCTCGATACCCTCTACTACGATCTCCATATTCAGGTCCTTTATCATGCGGACTGTATTCTGAAGTATCGTCCACATTTTGCTGTTCTGGTTATTTACGAAAGTCTTGTCAAGCTTGACGATTTTCAGCGGGAGCGCCGCAATGCGGTACATGTTTGAATATCCGGTGCCGTAGTCGTCGAGTGAGAACGTCAGCCCGGCGGCGCTGAGCTGTTCGAGGTTCTCGGACATTACGCTCTGATCGTAGCTTGCCGCTGACTCGGTTATCTCGAGGTTGACCTGATTCGATGAAACGCCGTACCTGCTCATGGATTCAAGTATTGAGTCGGCAAGGCCGTGGTGCATGCACTGCGAAACGGACAGGTTGATTTCGATGTATTCCTGACCCAGCTTCTTGTATTCCGAGCTTGCTATGAACTGGAAAACCTCGGTCAGCACGTAATCTCCGATCTTATGTATCGCGCCGCTTTTTTCTGCGGCGGGAATAAATATCTCAGGGGAAATGAAGCCTTCTTTTTCGTCGATTAGCCTCAGCAGAGCTTCCGCAGATACAAAGCGCTTCTTTTCGATTGAGTATATCGGCTGGTAGTAAACATGGAACCCGTGATTTGCAAGGGCGCGTTCGATAATGCTGTCCATTCCGGTGAGGAGTGATACCATGCGCTTGACGGTGCTTCCGTCTGCGTGGATAACCTCTCCGTTGTAGGGGAGCTTCTCGTGGAAATCCGTGCCGAATGATATCAGCGACTGGAAGTTGTCTATGTCCTCGGGGCATTTGGCAAGGCAGACGTACGGGATAAGGTTCAGGTCGAACTTGTCGATTTTCACCGTCTGGTGGAGCGCGTCGTTGATAAGGCTGGCGGCGTATTCCGAATTGATACGGTTATAGGTGTTGATAACCAGCCGGAAACGTCCGCGGTCGAGGTAGTATGCAACGCCGTGGGTCTTTGCAGTGCGGTTCTGCTCAAGTATCTTCTTTCCGGTCATCATGAGGAGCTTCTGGGTTTTGTCGTAGCCGAGTATTTTTTGCAGTGAATCGTAGTTCGCAATGTTCACCATGATGATGGAAACATGATTGCGTATCGCGAAGTTTTTCTTCATGTCGTCGGCGTAGGCGCTGTGCTTGCATAGCCCGGTGAAGGAGTCGATGAGGTTTTCCGGACGCTGTATCATTACAGCTATTATTACTACGCCGATGGTGTTTCCGAATACCATCACCATGGTGTCAGTGAAAACTATCCTTGAAATGATAATACATACCATCACGGGAAGCATCATTATCAGAGCAATTAATTTTCTGGCAGTAAAGAGCCTGCGGTAAATTATAATATACGCTATGCTTATCAGAATATTGATACCCGCTATTGTATATGGAAGAAAAGAAAGCTGCGTCGTTGTGTACACGCCGTCAACAAATGTAAAGATGGAGTGCGTGAACAGATTTGACACAAGCAGTCCGATAAAACCCAGGTATGGAAGTGCAAGCGCACACGCGGCGGCCTTGTTTGACGTGATCTTTTCCCATGTGCTTGTAAGGCTGATAACATACATGAGAAACAGCGGAGAATTGGTGTTGTATGCCAGTAAATAGAGCGTATGAGCCGCAGTGCGGAGCCCCAGGTTCTGCGTCCCGGCGTTGTCCATCACGACCGCCCATATATCGACCGCACCGCTGAGGATCGTCATAGTGACGAGTGCAATAAAGAAATGATTAGTTGTGCCTTTGGACATGCGCCGTGTAAACTGCGAGATCAGAATTATCACAAGGATAAGCAGCGCAGCTATATCTAAATGTATAAGTTTAGTCATATCAGGAATTTCTCTTATTTTTATCTGTGCTAACTATATACATAGTAACACGAGTTTTTTTGCAACAGTTTAACTATGCATGGGAAGACGATTTGTTAATGTTGCATAAAAAATCGACTGATTTTGCACGTTTTGACATTAATTGACTCTGTATAAAGCAATAAATTAACAATATGTGTGAGTTATTCACAAATCATTAAAATGAACAGTCAAATTGAAAAGTAGATGTTCAGACTTTGTAAACATTTCGGTGGATTGAGGCGGCGGTGCTGGCAAATTCCGATGCGCTCAGCGGCCGTGTGGACATCAGCATTAGCGGAAGCGGCTTGGGATTGCCGTAAAATGGCGGCTGAAAATAAGAACCATCGTTCAGTGTGAAGCCAAGTCGGCGGTAAAGCTGAACGCGGCGGCGGGACAATTCGTCCTCCGGCGGCTCCACTTCAAGTACGACCAGCGAATCTCCGGATCGTTCCAGCAGAGAATTCATGACCGCGGAGCCGACGCCTTTCCCGCGGAGTTCCTCGGCGGAGGCAAAATGTTCAACGAACAGTGCGTTAATGTCGCGAAGATGATAGTAATTTATGAACGCGGCGGGGACGCCCTCGGGTTCATAGCACATGCAGCGGAATTCGTCACGGGTGAATTCCGAGCGGTGCAGGGCGTAATTACCCCGCTCACAGGGCGGGAACGAGTATTCAAGTATTTCAAATAAACGGTCGAATTTTTCATCGGAAATTGGAGACGTTTTGCTGTAGGTGATCAGATTTTCCATGCTGGCTCCTTTCTTCTATGGTAATATGATACCATAAAATTAACAGGATTTCAAGTGTCGGAATATAATACAAGCAGGGTGAAATAGAATTTACGAGAATAAAACGCGGAGGTAATCACCATGCTGACACTACTTGAATTTGCATTGCAGAATCTGTTGTTTATCGGACTTCATCTTGACTCCAGGAGTTCATTCCCGAAGCAGCTCTCGCCAAAGGAAGAGGAGGAGTGCATAGCACTGATAGCTCAGGGAGATATGGACGCGCGCGGGAAACTCATCGAGCACAATCTGCGGCTTGTGGCATATATAGTCAACAAGAATTACCCGGAGGCAGTACGCGGCTGCCAGCAGGACGCGGATGACCTGATTTCTATAGGAACTATCGGTCTCATACGAGCGGCTGAAACCTTTGACTATACAAAGGGACGGCGGGTTTCAACATATGCTTCGAGGTGCATAGATAATGCAATTACCAACCAACGGAAACACATCCGGGAATTCCAATAAAGGCACATCTCCGTCGTCAGCAACTCCATGGCAGGCACAAAGCCTAGCCATGGAGCCGCTTCCTAGGATCTGCACCTTTCTTGAAATTCCGGAAAGGTTCATATTCGCTCCGCAGTCATCATGCTGCGGAGTTTTTTCTTTCCCATAGTTGTCGAAGCGTCGGAGAAAAGTATTGTCAGCCTGCTGTGCGCCTGAGAAAAATATGTGCATTCTCTCCGTCCCATTCAATACGGTCGATTATCTTCCGCATAAAATCGCGCTTATCCACAACGGAGAGTTCCGCGAAACGTTCTTGGAATTCACCGAGGGATCTCACCAGCATATCAACGTGTTCGGAACGCTTGTCGTCCTGTTCGCTGATGTAGCTTAGCTTTGCGAGTTCGTTCTCGGTGTTCTTGATTTCCGAATCCAGGCGTTCGACTTCGTTTTTCGTGTATTCAAACAGCGTGGAAGTCGGTTCGTTCATTGCGAGGGTTTTCATGAGATTTGCTATCATGCGTTTCTTTTCGGAAAGCTGCTTTGTGAGTTCCTCGGTCTGTTCACGGTTTCCACCGGTCTTTTTTTCGATTTGCCGGAGGATAGAATCAAGCTGTTTTCCCACATTTGAACTAGGCTTGTTGAAATTCATTATCTCGTCGCAGAGAAGCTTGTCAAGTACATTTCCATTGACGTTGCACATCTGGCAGTTCTTTAAACGGGAACGTTCCTTTAATTCGCACATATAGTAGAAAGTCTGTGAACCGTCATCTTCGCGGCGTGCGTTGCTGTTTATCCGTGGGCGCATTATGGAACCGCAGTTGGCGCAGCGTACAAGCCCGGAAAATACCGAAACCTGATTTCTGACAGGGCGGTAGAAACTCTTTCCGGCGTTGCCGCTGATTATTTCCTGCGCTTTTATCCACTCCTCCGAGGGGATTATCGGTTTGTGCTTTCCGAGGGAGATTATCCATTCCTCCGGGGGAAGACGAAGCTGTTTCTTTCCATTCTGTTCAGTTCTGTGGAATGGCATAAGACCGTGCTTTCCGTCTGCTTTTTCACGTTCAAAGCAGACGTCGCTGCCAAGCTTCGTGAAGTAGTCGAACGCGGCTTCGTCCGCGGCGCAGTACACCGGGTTCGTGAGAATATCCCGGACCGTTCTCATGCGGAATTCGCTGCCCTCGCGGGTCTTTATGTTGTTCTGAATACACCATGTTGCGACCTTCGTGAGCGACTGAAATTCAAGGAACTTAGCGTAAATCGTGCGTACTCTGCTCATCTCATCGTCAACTACGGACAGCTTGTAAGCGGAGCGGTTCTTGCCCTCGGCGTCGGTAACGGCAGTCTTTTCTCCGACAAATCCCAGGGGAGTTACTCCACCCAGCCAGCGCCCGGTTCTTGCAAGCAGCACCAGATTATCACGCACACGTTCAGCGATGGTTTCACGTTCAAGCTGAGCGAAAACGGCTGCAATATTCATCATAGCCCTGCCCATCGGAGTGGAGGTGTCGAACTGTTCCTTTATGCATATAAATGCGGTATTCATGCCGTTAAGCTCTTCGATGAGCGTTGCGAAATCTCCGACATTTCTGCTGATACGGTCGAGCCGGTAGACCACGATGTAGTCGAAAGGCTGTTTCCGTGCGCTCTGCATCATCAGCCGGAACTGCGGACGGTCAAGGTTTTTCGCAGAGAAGCCCTCGTCCTCATACACCAGAATATCGCTGTCCTTTGCCTCGGGGATATTCCGCTGAATGTACTCCCGGCAGAGTACTACCTGGTTTTCGATACTCTCGCCCTTGCCGGTGAATTTCGATTTTCGGGAATATATTGCGATCTTCATGAGCGGCTCCTTTCTTTGGTTCTACTTACTATTATAGTGTGCGAAAACTATATCGTCAAGATTTTATGGAGAGTATCTGGCAGAAAATTATAATGTTGTACCGAAAAGTTCCGGGTAATCATCAGCAGAAAAGTTTGATAGCGATACACGTATGATATGACTGAGATAGTCCCTTGCAGAAGCGATGGTAGTTCCCTCATAATTGCATATCAGTGCTTCACCAGTATGTAAAGAAGCAAGCTCATCGTTTACTGCCTTTTTGTTCTCCTGATTAAGCTGCAACAGATTGTTGATGAATTTTGAATCCGTCGTATTAAAAATGATTTTGGTATCGCATTGACTTATCACGTTCGGAACTTTCGCTCCGTTCTCATACGACATAAACTGAGATGCAAGGAAACATGCCACGTGCTTTGAACGCAGCTGAGTCAGAATTTTGCTGATGGCTGAACCCGTACCGATATCGTAGTTCCTTGCTTCATCTATCATGAGAACACAGTTGTTGTCGTCGGGTACTGATATCTTGTAATTCAGGAAACTCATCAGCATTGAATTTACTATGGGTTTTAATGTCGTGTCGGTGATGAACTGGTCGTAATCAACATCAAAAATGGTTGCTTTTCCGTTCTGAAGGAGATTTTTCCATTCAAGCCGCTTTCCGTGGCTTATAGGGTCTGCTTTTATATTTTCAAGTACATCACGGATTTCGCCGTGCTTTACCGACTTTAAATTATCCAGACAGGCGTCGATGAATCCTTCAACGCTGTTGAAATGTTCATGATTAAGCTGAGAACATCTGCTTCTCAGCATTTGCTTCTGAGATGGCGTAAAGCCTGTGTCAAGGCATTCCGCAAAGGATATGATAGTATCAAGATTTATCTCATGACACGGCATGAAACCTTCCTCTCCACCTATGCGTATATGCTGGAAGTGTTCGCCTGTAAGCTGCTTGTAATCCTGCTTGGAGTCTATAACAATACACCCGATGCCATTTTCAACAAACCCACATATCATCCTTTTCATGAGGGTGGTTTTACCGCTGCCGGATTTTCCGAATATAATGCAGTGCTGATTGTTGTCAGATGGCGTCCTGTCAAAAGTGTAGAATATATCTGTGTCGTCACACGGACTATGTGCTTTTCCAAGCTGTATCATTGTGTCCGGTTTTCTTGCAATAAAAGCTGATGCCTGGAATCGGGTGTTGAATATCCCGAATGTTTCTGCCTGGTCAATAGCATACATGTAACAGCTAGTGTTATTTCTGAAAGAAACATTGTACTGGTAGCCTTGGCTGTTTATTCTCAGCATGCGCCTTTCAGCAAGTTCTTTTTTCATCATATCAGGTGATGTGCCTGACATTTTGGAGAGTTCAGAGAACAAGGCACTATTGAGTAAAATAAGGTTGTTATCGTAAAACACTACATTTTTATTATATTCTGAAGAAGAGGTTTTACGTTCGTATTTTATAGATTTTGTTATGTGATCTAACGAAATAAGAGTTTTGAGAAATTTTTTTACAATATCAGCACTGGGATTGAAGCAAAGTGAAATAATAAAGTTGATATATTGCATGCGTGTGGATTCATTTACATTTACCAGATCACTTATTATACCCAGAAATCGCAGCATGGGTTTCTTAAACTCTTCTGATAATGCCTCAAGCCGTTCTGAAATTGAGAATTTGTTCATTCCTTTTTTTTGCAGGATTGTTTTCTGAAATGCATTGTAGGCTTTTTCGCTGTTGCGAACATTCAGCTTTTCCCATGGGATAAGCATAACGTTACTGTTTTCGAATAAGCTGACTTCCGATGTGACTATGAGTGGCAGGGAAGTGGCGTATACGATATTTTCAGAATGTGCGCTTATAAAGTCATTAGCCTTGGTTTTTATGTTGCCCGTATAGTGATTCTTGTCAATGATAACTGGAATGAATCGGTCTGTTGCATGATAGTAGTCGCAAACTTTCATCTTTTCAGGAAGAGTTGATCTGATACCGTTCATAAATAATGACATTAGATTGCTGTATGCATCGTTTACGTTATCTGCCCAGAAAACTATCAGCGGATACGACAGTCCGAATTCCCTGAGTAGGGTCATTGAGGCGCTTGCAGCCAGCAATTCAAAGAGGAGAAATGTGTAGAACCAGTCAGGAAATGCTTCAGATGAAGATCTTACTTTTAGCGAGAAATCCCTGATTGCTTCATTGATGTCATACTCCTCACGGAGAATCTGATTTTCATTCTGGTGATGTAGTGTTCCTTCCTGGTCAAAGTAGAACCCCTGGTGTATTTTTTCCGGCATGAACTGCATGCACATATACTTGATATATTCACACAATTCATGCTTGTATTTTTTGTTTATCGCCAGCCCGGCTGAACTGAACGCAATGATCACCTTATTGCTTTGCTGGTCTATCAATTCCATCGGAATAGTGAACGTAGTTTCGTTGTTCACTTTGATATTCACATACTGCACGCTGTTTTCGTTTTCAATTACGCTTTCTACTATAAAAACACCGTGACCAATTATTTTGATGTGGCAGCTGTTTTGAGGGACTGTTTGTGTCATTCCTGTGTTGTATAAAGTATTTTTTTCTCTGTATTTCGGTGTGATGATTTCAATTGTATTCTCCTGATGATTTACACTTAATCTGGTTCCAGACACGATAGTGGTGCTATGGTCAACTGCAATGGGTCTCGGTATTGCCAATACCTGCGGTGGCGGAAAAGCAGGTCCACCGGGGTATGGATTTGGATACTGAGTGACTCCTGGGGAAATTTGCTGAGAATTTAGCATCGAAGGAGAATTGCCAGTAATGCCAGAAAATTGCTGCTGATGGTTCATGTTATATTCAATCATTTCTGATTCAGGGGCAGAGCCTATTCGAAATGGAACAAGCCTGTTGTTCTGATCACTCATTTTGAGTTCCTCCAGTTTTAGTAGTCTATAATGCACCTGTATAAATTATATATCTATACATGTATAAAGTCAATACCGGAACGAACAAAATGTCTTACAGGTAAGCCACGTCCGTTGTTTATGAGTACTTAACTATGAAGAAATTGTGAATATAGTAATTCATTTACCGATAATCCATGTTTTATTAAGATACATATTTTGTATTATATTCCTATAATAATAAATCACATTTTGTAAAAAACCAAAAACTATCTTAAAAAAATGAACTTTTTCGGAAAAACAAATATCGATATAAAATTTTAATGCTTTTATTGCAATATTCTTATATAATCTTCGTGAGTTTCTTTTTTGAAAAGTGAATTTGTGATGACATGATAATATGTAAATCCTGCAAAAAAGACAATTCTTAGACGCCTGCTTTGATCTGAAATCCATATTGTACCGTCAAAGATTTTACTTACTCACTTGTGTTATAATACACATATGATAATTTTAAGGTGATGTGTAAATGTGGATAAAAATGGGATATTGGCATACTAGATAATCTGTCCGTTGGGAAGAATAGGCACGCTTTAAACAACTGTAGTGAAAAAATACGTTTCTCGTTACATGGAAATAAAAAGAAAATAAGGAGATGTTTCCATGGGAAGAAAAACTCAGAATATAAAGGTCATTGTACACGGATTGGAGGATTATGCCGTGCGTGAAAATGTACAGCAGGCAGTCGATGCGCAGTATATGAAAATTATAGTTGACAGATTGAGTGCGAGTGGACTTACATACGATGAACAAAAAGTAGCGCTGAAAAAACTACTGACCAGGAAGTAAGCGAAACGAACGATTTAAAACGCTTTGGTATGCCTGATGTCCCTGGATTCATGCTAGGGACATTACCACTGACCAATAACACTGGTCAGTGTATACCATCTTTTTCTCTTGACACAGGATGTAATAATCTACCTTTTGGCTTACATATTATAGCAACATAGAGGGAGATGAGACCATGGGTAGAAAATCACAATACATAAATATCATCATACACCCGCCGGAAGACCAGCAATCAATAGAAGAAATACAGGAGGCAACTAATGACCTTTACGCTTACATAATTGAGAAGAAGCTATCAATGTGCGATCTTACTCCTGAAGAGAGGGAGTACGTGGTAAGAACTGTCTTGGGGTCTTTGGCTGTTCATAATTCCGGGTAGGCGTTTTGCCCTGATTCCGTTCGTGGAATCAGGGCATTTATTTTTTGAAAATTATAAATTACAAAGTGACCAACAGCACCATAATCTCGAATGAGATAATAAATTAATGGAGGATTTAAAAATGGACGACGTGAATGTAATATCCATTCCTTGCTTTTATGGTTATTGTTTAGAGGAACAGAACCCGATCCATATGCTTGTTTACGAAAAGGAAATTGGAGGAAGAAAGTACTACTATAAGGATCCGGGATTGACAAAGGAAATCAGAATACTGCCTGACACTCCTATGATCTATTGTGACCCAAGCCAGATTTACGGTTACATGAGAATGACCAATAACACAGTTATAGGACGACCGTTTGTGAAAAAGCCTTTTAAAACGGACCAGTATACGCCGACCCCGAACGACTATGCAATGTATGTTGCAAGCGTTGAACCGTTAAGAAAATATAAGGGAGTTATGTATTATTATGAAAACGGATACTATTCTCCGATAGATGATGACAGACTGGGACATCTGGTACTTAAGCATTTTAAAGAGGATATGATGAAGCAGCGTTCATCAAGGTATCTCGATGAGGTCATATTATCAATAAAACCTATCTGGGAGTGCTATGTGCAGCAGCTGCCGGAATATCCGCATCTGATACCTTTCTCGAATGGCATACTGGACTTTAATACAGGGATATTCTATCCGCCGGATCCGTCAAAGTTTATCCGCTGGAAGATAGATGTTGATTTTGATGGGCGTAACTGGAACTGCCCGGTTTTTATGACATTCCTTAATGTGGTGACTAACGGAAACGGTGCTTTACGATTAAGATTACTAGAGATTATTGGGTATATTTTATCGGGAGATAACAATGCTAAGAAGTTTTTCTTATTTGCAGGTGTGGGAAACTCTGGAAAATCCCTGCTGATAAACCTGATCAATTCACTCTATCCAAGGGAATGTGTGTATTGTTCCACAATGAACTCACTGGGAGATAAATTCCAGGGATACATGAGCGGTACACAGTTGTGTACTTTTGCTGATATGCCAGATGAAGTATTATCCAGTGAAGCGGTAGGAAATATAAAGGCTCTGACCGGTGGAGATATGATGCCAGCCTGGAAAAAATATCAGGGATACGATGTGCTTGAGAAGACAACGCGGCTTTTGTTTGCCACAAATCACCCGGTAATGTTGTCTGGTAGTGATGACGCATTCTGGGACAGAAGTTGTATAGTCCCTTTTATGGTGGCAATTCCACCTCAGCATAGGGATCCTTATCTATATGATAGGCTTATGTATGAACGAACTGCGATCGTCAATTATGCGCTATGCGCTTATAACAATTTGTTGCTGAGAAGTAACGGGAGGGTTGTTCAGTTTTCCGGTGAAGCAGAGGCGCAGGAGCTTTATAGACTGTTCTGTAACAGTCAAAAATTGTTAGACAGTAGTGATTCTGTATACAGGAGATTCATTTCTGAGTGCTGTGCTGAAGTGGATGGAGCGAGAGTTCCAACACAGGACCTTTATATTGCATACTGTAAGTTTTGTGAAAACAATAATTTCCGGATGGATCCCTTTATCTCATTCTCTATCAGGACATCAAATTATCTGTCGGATTTTACTAAGACAAAAGTTTCGCTGCAAGGGAAGAAGCTACATGTGTATGAGGGCCTTGCATTGAGGTGAATGAATAATATATAGTTGATTCGACAAAATATTATTTATAATGTAATAATGATTAGTAGTTCCAGGTTCCGGGTTGACGCAGAAAAGATTCTGTGTTATCCATTAGGTCTTGTTTTGTGGGGGACTTTTCGGATTTATCCTGGAACCCGGAACTACTGGATATGCTGTTTTGAAGTGTTGGATAGTTGTAATGCACTAATTATGTGTTTCAATAATACCATTGCAAATATAATAAAAAAATGATATAATTAATGAAGCGGAAACTGTTCCAACTTGCAATAGAGAGATTGGAAAGAAATTTAGCATGACTAATATAAGGGAAAAAGCAGAAAGGGCGTTATGTGAATTTATCGGAAACGGAAAAAGCTTTCGAGAGGGGCAGTATGAGGCGATAGAGGCTACCCTGACAAACAAAAGGACGCTCGTGGTTCAGCGCACAGGCTGGGGGAAGAGTATGGTGTATTTTGTTTGTACGAAGCTTCTGCGGGACGAGGGAAAAGGCATCACACTGATAATCAGCCCTTTGCTTTCATTAATGAAAAATCAGATAGGATCTGCGGAAAAGGCAAACCTGAAATGCGATGTCCTTAACAGCACCAAGACAAACGACGAAAAGGTCAGGATCATTGAGAAGATGAAAAACGGTGATATAGATATCGTGCTGACTACTCCCGAAACGCTTTTTACTGAACTTGTACAGCGGGCTTTGCCTTCAATCAATATCGGACTGTTCGTAATTGACGAAGCACACTGCATTTCGGATTGGGGGCATGATTTCCGGCTTGATTATTGCCGTCTGAACAGAGTTATAAAAAATATGCCCGGGAATGTCCCAGTGCTTGCCACGACTGCTACCGCGAACGACAGAGTTATTGATGATCTCAGGGCTCAGCTCGGCGGAGATGTCTATGTTTCCCGCGGTCCTCTGATGAGAGATAACCTTTCGATACAGGTTCTGAAGCTCAATAATAAAACTGAGCGTTATGCGTGGATGTATGAAAATATTCCCAGGCTCGATGGCTCAGGAGTGATTTACTGTCTTACCTGCGACGACTGCGATGAGATAGCGCAATTCCTTAATGAAAACGGTATATCTGCGAAATCATACCACTCCGGTCTTGTACCTAAGGACAAAACTCTGCCTGACCCGAACATAGAGACAGAGCGGCTTTTTATGGAGAACAAAATCAAAGTGATCGTTGCTACGATAAAGCTCGGAATGGGATACGACAAACCGGATATTGCATTTGTTATACACTATCAGACGCCGTCAAATATTGTTGCGTATTATCAGCAGATAGGCAGAGCGGGGCGTGCTATTCCACGTGCGTATACTTTCCTTATGAATGGAAGCGAGGACGAAGACATTCACACGTATTTCCGCGAGTCTGCGTTTCCAAGCAGGGAGGAATCTGATTCCGTGTACGATTTTATCAGGGAGCATGGGGGAGTCAGTTCTTATGAAATCGCCAGGTCTTTGAATTATCCGAAAAACCGCATTTCCAATACGCTTAAATTTCTGCACAACGAAGATATGATTTACAAAGATGACGGCAAATATTATATTTCAGCGAATGTGTACAATTTCAATGGGGAGCATTATGAAGCGATAACGCACCAGCGAAAGGTTGAATTTGAGCAGATGGAAGAACTGCTGAATACCGACATGTGCTACAGCCGCTTTGTTGTGAACGCGCTTGACGACCCGACGACCGCAAAATGCGGAATATGTGCCAACTGCCTTGGCTATAGTGAATATCCGGAAGCTGTGAAAGACAGTTCAACAGAAGCTGCTTCGCTGTTTCTTGAAAAGCAGTATTATCCCATAGAGCCACGTAAACAGTGGGCTTTGACCTCGCTTACCAGAAGAACGGCAATTCCGAAGCCGAATGAAACAGGTATATGTCTTTCGCGTTATGGGCACCCGGTTTATGGAACGCTTGTAAAACAAGGGAAATACAAGGATAACAAATTCAGCGATGAACTGGTTGACAAGAGCGCTGAAGTGCTTTCGTCATTTGTTGTAGAGCATGATATCACGGCGCTTACATATGTTCCCTCGGTACGAAGCAATATTGTTTCGGATTTTGCATACAGACTTGCACACAAAATAGGCATACCGTGTGTTGCCTTGCTGAAAAAGACTTCTGCAAAACAGCAGAAAGAAATGGAAAACGGTTCGTTCCAATGCGAGAATGCGCTGAATTCATTCAGCCTTGCCGTGAATGCGGAAGTGCCGCGGAACATATTGCTTGTTGACGATATGGTGGATTCTAGGTGGACTCTGACTGTCTGCGGACACATACTGACAGAAGCAGGGGCGGATCATATTTATCCGTATGCTCTTGCGTCAACATCTAAAAAGGAAGATTAATATGAACGATAATGCTCAGATGATAATTGTGCTTTGCAGCCACCTGTGTGCGGATGGCTGCCGTCCCCTTGAACCCTCAGAGTGGACAAGGCTTGCAGATACGATGATAGCTCAGAAGCTTCAGCCTAAAGATATCCCGGACTTTTCCGATGATGATATGAAGCGTTACTTTGGATATGGAGAGGCTGAAACGGAGCGTATAAAAAGACTGCTGGACCGTTCTGGCAGCCTGAGCTTTGAGCTTGAGCGGTTTTCCTCAATGGGGATAAAAGTTGTCACCCGTGCGGACGCGGGGTACCCCAGGGCGCTCAAGACCAGACTGAAAGGCGGGTGCCCTCCGCTTTTTTACCATGCGGGAGATTTATCCCTGCTTGACCGGGGAATGGTGGGATTTGTCGGTTCGCGAACGGTAGGCAATGAAGATGTGGCATTTGCTGAAAGTATTGTCAGAAAAGTAAATTCCAATGGTTTCGGAGTGGTTTCCGGCGGCGCGAAAGGGATAGACAGCGTTTCGTCGTCTGCTTCGCTTTCAAACGGGAGTTTTGCCGTGGAATACATTTCAGATTCGTTTACAAGAAAAATAAAGAAGAAAGAAGTCGTTGCCGCGGTTCAGGACGGAAAGCTGCTGATTATGTCAATGGCGAAGCCTGACGCCGGTTTCAATGCAGGAATCGCAATGCAGCGCAATAAATATATCTACGCACAGTCAGTCGCAACTGTTGTTATAAAATCAGATTACAATAAGGGCGGCACATGGGGAGGGGCCACCGAAGCGCTGAAAAAGGAATACTGCCCTGTGCTTTGCCGGGATAATAAGAGATATCCCGGAAACACGGGACTTATAGAGAAAGGCGCGATCCCGATAGACGACAGCTGGGACGGAAATGTTTGTAATATCAGAAACCTGCTTGATAATACCGGTGAGCAGATCACTTTATTTAATGAGCAATAAAATGTGTCAAATTTCTTTAGAAAGGTATTGAATTATTGAAATTAAAATGATATAATAATATTGACATAAAGTGACAGGCGGTGACATCATGAGCAAAATCGTATTCATCGACAGCGAAATCAACCACGGCGGCGAAATATGCGATCTCGGCGCGGTAAAGCCCGAGGGCGGCAGGCTTCATACTACATCGCAGAATGAATTTTCAGAGTTCACGTCGGGCTGCAGGTACGTCTGCGGACACAACCTTATCGCGCACGATCTGAAATACGTCGGTCGGCTGATTCTCGGGGACTACACGCCGATCGACACGCTCACGATATCACCCCTGCTGTTCCCGAAAAAGCCCTATCACCACCTGCTCAAGGACTACAAAATACAGACCGAGCAGCTCAACGACCCCGCCAACGACGCGGCGCTGTGCATGGAGCTTTTCTTTGACGAGGTGGAGGCTTTCAGCCAGCTTGACGACAGCCTGAAAGCGATTTATTTCGCCCTGCTCGGAATACGCCGCGAGTACATCGGATTTTTCGATTATGTCGATTACGCCGGCGCAGAGGACGCAGAGAGCCTTATCCGCGAGTATTTTTCCGATAGTATCTGCATGAGCGCCGACCTGACGTCGCTGATTTCGCGCTATCCCGTGGAGCTAGCTTACTGCCTTGCGCTGATAAGCGCCGACGACCGCTACTCCCTTATCCCGCACTGGGTGAACAGAAATTTTCCCGCCGTTGAATACGTTATGAGGGCGCTCCGCGGAACTCCCTGCAACCACTGTCCATTCTGCCTGCGGGAGCATGATGTCCGCGCCGGGCTGAAACAGTATTTCGGATATGACGGATTCCGCACCTACGACGGCGAGCCGCTTCAGGAAAGAGCCGCGCAGGCGGCTGTTGAAAACAAATCTCTTATCGACGTATTCCCGACCGGCGGCGGAAAATCCGTGACGTTCCAGCTTCCCGCGCTGATGGCTGGAGATACCTGCCGCGGACTTACCGTGGTAATTTCGCCGCTCCAGTCGCTGATGAAAGACCAGGTGGACAACCTTGCCGAAAAGGGAATTTCCGACGCGGTGACGATAAACGGAATGCTCGACCCCGTCGAGCGCGCCAGCGCAATTGAGCGCGTGCAGAGCGGTCAGGCGTCCCTGCTGTATATTTCGCCGGAATCCCTGCGCTCAAAGACCATCGAAAACCTTATGCTCAACCGCCACATAACCCGTTTCGTTATCGACGAGGCGCACTGCTTTTCGGCATGGGGACAGGATTTCCGCGTGGATTACCTCTACATAGGCGACTTTATCCGCGAATTGCAGGAGAAAAAGAACCTCTCCGAGCCGATTCCCGTGTCCTGCTTCACCGCCACCGCAAAGAAGAAGGTAATCAGCGACATCAGCGATTATTTTCGCAATAAGCTCGGTATCGAGATGGAAATTTTCGCTTCGGGAGCGTCCCGCCGCAACCTGCGCTACGAGGTGCTTTACAAGAAAAACGACGATGAAAAATACCTTGCGCTCCGCAATCTGCTGACAACGAAAAACTGCCCCTCGATAGTCTACGTTTCAAAGGTCAAGCGGACTTTCAGCATTGCGAAAAGGCTGAACGCGGACGGAATAAAGGCGCTCCCGTTCAACGGAAAGATGGACAAGAGCGAGAAAATCGCGAATCAGGAGCAATTCATGAGCGGCGGGGTCAACGTTATCGTGGCGACCTCGGCTTTCGGCATGGGCGTGGATAAATCCGACGTCGGGCTTGTCGTGCATTTCGATATTTCGCCGTCGCTGGAGGACTATGTTCAGGAAGCGGGCAGAGCGGGGCGCGACGAGGACTTGCAGGCGGAATGCTATGTGCTGTTCAAAGACGAGGATCTGGACGGGCATTTCATGATGCTCAATCAGAGCAAGCTGTCCATCAAGGAGATAAACCAGATCTGGAAAGCGGTCAAGGAGTGTTCGCGATACCGCATGACATTCACGCGCTCGGCGCTGGAGCTTGCGCGGATCGCGGGCTGGAATGACGAGCAGGACGAAATCGAAACCCGCGTCACCAACGCGATAAACGCGCTGGAAACCGCGGGCTACCTTAAACGCGGAAAGAACGTCCCGCGCGTTTTCGCTTCCAGCATTAACGCGAAAAGCTACATTGAGGCCGCCGAGAAGATAAACCGTCTGAACACGCTGGACGACAGGTATAAGCAGTACGCCGCGAGGATAATCCGCTGCATGATTTCCGAGCGAAGCCGCGCCGATGCCGGCAACGAGGAAGCGGAGAGCCGCGTTGACCACATTTCCGACATTCTCGGAATCCCGATGGAGGACGTGGTGTTATGTATCGGCGCAATGCGCGAGGGCGGGATTCTGACTAACGCAAACGACCTCACCGCGTATATCCGCAAAAACGACACCGTGCGTAAATCCACGAATATCCTCAATCGCTGCGCGGCGCTGGAGCGCTTTCTTCTGGGAAAGGTGAGCGGTGGCGCTGAGTATTACAATCTCAAGGACCTTAACGAGCAGGCGCAGAAAGAGCGCGTGCCCTCGGTTTCGGTGAAGTCGATAAGGACCCTGCTGTACTTCCTCATGATCAAGGACTATGTGCAGAAATCGCATATTTCCGGTGAAACCGTGCAGATAGTGCCGACCGACGATATCGGGAAGATAAAGGCGAAGTCCGGGCTGCGCATTTCGGCTGCGGAGAAAATTCTTGAGCTGCTTTATGTCAAAGCGGACGAGCTGAAATTCCCCGAAAAGGACGAAGTTCTTGTGGAATTTTCAGAGCTGGAGCTGCTGGAATACTGCCGGGAAAACCTGCTCGAAAAGCCCGAAGCAGAGGACATTAAATCCGCGCTGCTCTATCTGTCGAAGATAGGCGCGATAGACATCGAGGGCGGATTCCTCGTGCTTTACAACGCCATGCAGATAACCCGTCTGGAGCGCAACAACAATATCCGCTACAAAACGGAGGATTACAGGCAGCTCAGCGAGTTCTACAAGCAGAAGATACAGCAGATACACATTGTCGGCGAGTACGCAAACATGATGACCCGGGACTATGACGCGGCTTTGCAGTTCGTGTCAGACTATTTCGGCATGGACTACAAAAAGTTCATCACGAAGTATTTCGCGGGGCGCGAGGGCGAAATCAGCCGCAATATAACTCCCGAGAAATTCGACCGCATTTTCGTGGGACTTTCGCCGCGCCAGCAGGAGATAATCAACGATGATACCTCTAAGTACATCGTTGTCACGGCGGGTCCGGGCAGCGGAAAGACGATGGTGCTTGTCCGCAAGCTGGCTTCGCTGTATCAGATGGAGGACATCAAGCACGAGCAGCTTCTCATTCTGACGTTTTCCCGCGCGGCGGCGACGGAATTCAGACAGCGGCTGACGGCGCTGATGGGCGGCGCGGTGCGCTATATGGATATCAAGACATTCCACAGCTACTGCTTCGATATTACGGGGAGGGTAGGTTCGCTTGAAAACTCCGCAGATATAGTCAGGCAGGCGGCGGAGATGATCTCCGCAGGCGAGGTCGAGCAGGGGCAGATAACCAAGACCGTCGCCGTGATCGACGAGGCGCAGGACATGGACGAAAACGAGTTTGCGCTGATAAAGGCGCTCATGGAGCGCAACGAGGATATGCGGGTTATCGCCGTGGGCGACGACGACCAGAATATCTACGAGTTCCGCAAGTCTAGTTCCAAGTATATGTCAAGCCTTATCACTGAGTACGGCGCGGCGCATTACAGCATGACCGACAACTACCGCAGTGCGCGCAGAATAGTGGCGTTTGCGAATGCCTACGCGGCGAGGATAACTCACCGCTTAAAGGACGAGCCTATCCGCGCGGTGAGAAATGACGACGGCGTTGTGAAGCTCATAAAGCACGCGGCGCGGAACATGGACATTCCCGCTGCGGACTGCCTGCAGGCGACGTGGCACGGCGGTACGGCGGCTATCCTCACCAACACAAACGAGGACGCCCTGCGTATGCTCGGACTGCTGACAGATCGCGGCGTTCCGGCGCGGCTCATCCAGAGCGGCGACGGTTTCCGCATGAGCCAGCTTGCGGAGGTGAAGATGTTCTGCAAGCTGCTGAAATTTGAATCTGCTGACGATTCGCCGATAATCCCAGAATCCGCATATAACAGCGCAAGGGAGCAGCTGCGCAGTTTGTATGCGGAAAGCTCCTGCCTTGAAACGGTGCTGAACATGCTTGCGAAGTTCGAGGATGTCAGCAATGGCGCACTGTACCGTTCGGATTTCGAAACGTTCATTTTTGAGTCGGCGTACGAAACGTTCACGCCGCAGGAGCAGGACGCGGTGACTATCTCCACGATACATAAGGCAAAGGGCAGGGAGTTCGACAGTGTGTATCTCATGCTGAATCAGTCGGACGACAGCACTGACCAGGAACGGCGCAAGATATATGTCGGTATTACCCGCGCGAAGAACGAGCTGTACGTTCACTACAACAGCGCGGTTTTTGATGATATCTCCGCTGACGGCGCGGAGCATGAGAGCGATACGCGGGACTATCCCGAGCCTGAGGAGCTTGAAATTCAGCTTGGCATGAAAGATGTGTTCCTTGATTTCTTCATCGGGAAGAAAGCTGATGTTTTTAAGCTGAAAAGCGGCGATGAATTAGAGATACGCGGGGATTTCCTTTATGCGAACGGGAAACGGCTTGTAATTCCGTCGAATGCGGTTAGAGAGAAGCTTGCAGGCCTGCGTGAAAGAGGATACAGACCGTACAGGGCGCAGGTTAATTTCATCGTTGAATGGGTGAAGAAAGAAACAGGAGAATCCGCGGCGGTCATACTGCCGGATATCAGGCTGAGAAGAATGAGGCGACATAATGACGGAGCTTGAAACAATGATACGCGCGGAATCCTATATCCGCAAGATGGCAGACGGGATAAATCCCATCACGAACGAGCCTGCGGCTGACTGCGACATGGTGAACAACGTCCGCATAACGCGCTGTCTGTACTATGTTTCGGATATCCTGCGGCAGGTTATCGACAACGACGGGGTGATTAAGAAAAAGTCCGGCGGCTCGGGCAAAAAGGCGGAGTTTTTCATCACCGATGAACAGCGTGCGGCTCTGACGGAATTTGACCGCCCTGCGTATGCCAGCGAACTGGCTGATAAAATCAATGCAGTTACGGAGATAAATAACTGCAAGAAATTCGCCGCGAAATGGGTCACGGAGTACTTTGTTAGCATTGGTCTGCTGTGTATTGACGATGATTCCAAACGCGCTACCGAGGCAGGAGCGGAGCTTGGTATTATTTCTGAAAAAAGGCGTTCAAGCTATACACATAGGGAGTACTGGGTCAACGCTTATTCCCCCGAAGCGCAGCGTTTCATTATCGACAATATTGAGTCCATAGTCGTTTTCGCCAAATCTTCGCAGTACAAACAGCAGACCCACCCGGACAGCACAGGCGATGGCGCTGTGACGGAATGACAGGGAGCTTCAAAATGCCAACAATAACTTACAACAAACTAGTCCGCGACAAAATCCCGGACATAATCAAATCCGCCGGAAAGCAGGCGGTAACGCGGGTCCTCACCGATGAGGAATACTTCGTAGAACTAGACAGAAAGCTTTCCGAGGAGTGCGCCGAGTACCAGGCGGACAAGAGCCTTGAAGAAATGGCTGACGTGCTGGAGGTGCTGTACGCAATCGCCGCAGCGCGCGGGTACTCCGTGGAGAAACTGGAGCGCGTCCGCGCGGAAAAGGCGGAAAAGCGCGGCGGATTTGCGGATAAAATCTTCCTTGAGGAAGTTCTGGAGAACTGATATGAAAAATGAAACCATGGTCAATTCGGTGAACAGCCCTGCCGAGGACTTGTTCGTGCAGCTTTTCTGCGAAACTTTCGGCCCCGATAAGGCGGAGAAGCTCTACACTTGAGTCCGTGCGGTTTTCCGTAGGAAAATTGCCGACGGCTGTCGGCAAAGGCTGGACATCTTGCGCGGAGCGCACACTTTATTTAGTACCCGTTTGCCGACATCTATGGCAAGCAGAGATACATTGATTTCGCGTTGCTAAGCGGTTCGGATAAAATCGCGATAGAGATCGATGGCGAAACCTACCATAACCCGAACAAGGTTTCCGAGAACAAGTACATTGACGACCTGCTGAAGCAGAACAGCCTTACCTATCAGGGCTGGATGATCTACCGCTGGGTGTACAATCAGCTCAAAAACCAGCCCGACCGCATTAAGGACGAGCTGTACACGTTCCTCGGCGATACTCCCGGCCTGAAAGCGATAGAGAACTATCTCCCCGCACAGAAAGGCAAATCCTTTGAACTTCGCGACTACCAGCAGGAAGCTATCGACAGCCTTAAATCCATGCGTGAGCGCGGGGAAACTATCGCGCTGCTGTACCATGCGACAGGCGTGGGAAAGACGGTAACAGCCTGCACGGACGCCAAGAATGTAGGCGGCAGAACGCTGTTTCTCGTGAATGCTCTCAAACTCGCTGACCAGGCTAAGGATACATTCGCAAAGATATGGAGTGAGGCTACTCTCGGCGAATACACAGGTCAGGAGAAAATCAAGGACACGACCGTTGTTTTCGCGACCATTCAGACTATTTCAAAGCACTGCGAGGAGTTCGCGCCGGACGAATTCGACTACATAATCATCGACGAGTGCCACCATGCCGCGTCCAAGAGCTATCAGGCGATACTGTCCTATTTCAAGCCGAAGTTCATTCTCGGACTTACTGCAACTCCCGAAAGAGCCGACGGTCAGGACATGCTTGAATTATTCCAGAATGTCGCGCACAAAATGGACCTCAGGACCGCAGTAGAGCAGGGGATACTTGCGCCTATCCGCTGCGTGAGGGTCAAGACGGACATCGACCTTTCCGACGTGCGCATACACGGGATAAAGTACGACGCACAGGACCTTGAAAGCAAGCTGTTCGTTCCGGAGCGCAACGAGCTTATCGTAAACACATACCTGAAATACGCGCGCGGAAAGAAAGCTGTTGTATTCTGCACCAGCGTAAACCACGCGGCGGAAATCGCGCGCCTGCTGAAAGAGGCAGGGGTCAATGCCGAGGGAATATCCGGCAGCATTAAGGTAAGCGAGCGAAACAGCATTCTCCAGCGGTATGAACATGGAAATAATGTGTGCGCTTCGCGCAAGATGTCCAGCCTTTGCCGACAGTCGTCGGCAATTTTCCTACGGAAAACCGCACGGACTCAGCATTGATGTACTGTGCGCCTGCGACCTGCTGAACGAGGGGTGGGACAGTCCGCATACGCAGGTGCTTTTCATGGCTAGACCCACTATGTCAAAGACGATTTATATGCAGCAGCTTGGCAGAGGAACGCGCAAATGCGAGAACAAATCAGACCTGCTGGTGTTTGATTTCGTGGATAACGCGAATATGTTCAAAATGCCGTATTCGCTGCACAGGATGCTCAATATGTCGGAGTACCGCCCGTTTGAGTATGTCCTCGCACCGGAACATCTGCGAAAGCACGACCCCAACATGACCTATTCCGGAGAAAAGCCGGTAGCCTATCTTGACACGCCAATCGACGCGGCGGATTACGAGGTCGTAGACCTGTTCAACTGGCAGACCGAGGTGCAGAACATGATTTCGCAGCTCGAGTTTGTCCGTATGGTCGATGTGCAGTCGGAAACAGTGGAGCGGTACATCAGGGAGGGCAAGATAGTTCCGGATCTGGCAGTTCCGATAAGCGTAAACAGGTTTTTCAACTATTTCAGAGAGGACACTGTGAAATCCTATGCGGAAAAATACGGCTGGGACCTTATAACGCAGGGAAACATCAAGTCCAAATTCATGGAGTTTGTCAGCAAAATGGACATGAGTTTTTCCTACAAGCCTATTCTGCTGAAAGCGATGATGCGCCACGCGAACGAGGACGGCTGTGTTGCGCTGGAGGATATCGTGGACTACTTCAAGGAGTATTACGAGGGCAGAGCCGCTGCGGGGCTTGTCGTGGAGAAACCGTCCAGCATATTCGCCAAGGGCGGCTATACCGGCAAGGATGTGGAGAAGAATATACATTCGAATCCGTTCAAGCGTTTCGCGGATATGCGGTTCTTCCAGCGGTGCAAGGACGTCACGATGGTGCGTTTCAACCCGTGGATCTACAAGAAACTGGACGCGGAGGACTTCAAGCGGATTCACAGGATTTGCGATAAGAAACTTGAGGAGTATTACGCGAGGTTCAAGTAACTGAATATATAGAATCCGAGGATTTGCAGTCCTCGGATTCTGCTTTGTATGGGATTGCTGAAACGAAAATTCGGCTCGATGAAGTTTTGTTGAGTGGCTCGACAGAATTCATCAAAGACGCAATATATTCAGCCCTTGCTTTTCGGCATAATTTACGGTGTAAAATGTACCTCCGGAGTTTTGCCGCAGGAAGCAGACAAGGTGTCCGCTGTTATCTACGAGATGTCGGTTGCGTGCCAGCATACAGCCTGTTGTGTAGGTTGGGGACAGGATCCTTACCTTGTCAGCCTTTGACATTATTTCGTTATATCGTTTCCTCAGGGCGGCGTTCCATTTAAGGGTTTGCTGTTCTGGTGGATCCGGCAGCACCAGAATCAGCCGAATTTGAGGGTATTGCTGTTTCATATGAATAACGGTTTCTTCTGCCAGCATATCAAATCCCAGCGCTCCGCCTGCTCCAAAGTATATTACGCCTTTCTTGATCAGCTCGGTTATTGAATCTTCAAGTGATTTTCGTAACTCCTCACAATCTTCGGGCAGCTTTCTGTGACCCGAAAAGCACGCTACTTTTGATTTGTCAATCATGCAGATTACCTCCGATATAGTGATATATCACTATTATATCACATTTTAGTGATATATCACTAATCTTTTTCACCAAAATCAGATAAACTATATTCAGAGTTTAAGGGTGAGGTGAGAACGCATGAGGATTTGTGAGGTAACTGCTCAGCGCATTCGAGATTTGTGCAGGGAGCGCGGGATAACTCCCAACGGGCTTTCATACATTTCCGGCGTTTCTCAGTCTACTATAAAAAGCATTCTCAACGGAGAAAGTCAGAACTCCGGAATTGCTACGATAAAGAAGATCTGCGATGGTCTGAACATCACTATCGGAGAGTTCTTCAATACCGAAGAATTTAACCGGCTGGAACAGGAACTGGAATAAAATAAGAGCGCAGTGGGAAGCTACTGCGCTCTTGTTGTTTTTTTCAGTAATTTCAAACTAATGTTGAGAAATGCAAAAAAATACTTTATCTAGCCCCTTTTGTCTTGCTATTTTGTAATATCTGTGATATAATGGTAATACAAATACACATTTTGTGCTAGTCAAAGAAAAAATACAGACTGACTGAAGAGGGAGAATGGTAAATGAGTGAAACTATAAAATATCAGAAATTGACTCCGAATACTGACATAGATTTAAAAGGATATGACAAGGCTTTTGATTTTGTTTTTAAGAATAACGATGTGAAGAATATTGCAATTTCCGGTCCTTACGGTTCGGGAAAAAGCATCCTTATAGAATCATACAAAAAGACTTCCGGCAAAAAGCATAGTTTCATGCGTATTTCCCTTGCTCATTTTCGTGGAAATGAAAATGATGAAACTGAGGAAGAATTTCCGGACGATGCTGAAAAGGATTCTCCCAAGAAATTAAGTGAGGAGGCTGTACTTGAAGGAAAGATAATAAACCAGCTTATTCATCAGGTGCCGTCTGAAAAAATCGAACAGACTAGCTTTAAGGTCAAGAACAAGATCAACATTCGGGATATTATATCCATAGCAGCTTTGATCTTCCTATTTGTTTTTAGTCTGATACTTATAATGTTTTCAACGCAGCTTGAGGATTGGACTAACTCTTTTTCTGACGGGGCATTCAAAATTTTATTGTCCTCTGTCTTTGGACGATATAATCAATTAGCCGCAGGAATGATTGTCATAGCGGCTTCGTCTTTATTTATCTTTAAACTTGTAAAAGCGCAGAAATATAAGAATCTGTTCAAGAAAATTAACGTAAATGGCAATGAAATAGAAATATTTGAAAATCAGGACGATTCGTATTTTGACAAGTATCTTAATGAGATACTGTATCTGTTTGAGAATGTTGAACAGGACGTAGTTGTGTTTGAGGATCTTGACAGATATGATTCCGTAGAGATATTTGAACGGCTCCATGAGATAAATGACCTGATAAACATCAAGAAAGCGGATAAGCCGATCAGGTTCTTCTATCTGATTCGCGATGATATGTTTTTAAATAAGGATAGAACGAAGTTTTTCGATTTCATTATACCTGTCGTTCCGGTTATCGACAGCTCTAATTCCTATGCCCAGCTAATTTCGTTCCTGAAAGACGGCAATGTTTATGATGGGCTGAATGACGGATTCCTTCAAGGGCTGTCGTTATATATTGACGATATGCGGATTCTCAAGAATATCTGTAATGAGTATATTATATATCTGAGCAAAATCAACATAACCGAATTAAACGAAGATAAAATGCTCGCTATGATTACATACAAGAACCTTTTTCCAAAGGATTTCTCCGAATTGCAGTTTGGGAGAGGCTTTGTGCATGAGGTCATGTCAAGTAAAAATAAGCTTATAGAATCACTGGTAGCTGAATGTGAGACACAAAAACAAGCATTGCAGAGGCGAATAGATAAAATTCATAGTGAAGTGTCATATTCTCTCGAAGAACTTGATATTTTATGTAATGTTAAAAAGAATAAGTCTTATGGTTATAATTCTACGCATAAAATTGAAGAAGAATATTCTGAAAGAAAGAAAAACTTTAAAGAAAATCAGGAGCATGGTGTCACTTTAATACAGGCAGCTATTCAAAAGCTTGAAAATCAAAAATCCCAATTCAAGAATGAATTGTTCAAAGATTTGATTACAAGAAACAATATCGGGCAGTTGTTTTCGGCTTCGACAGCCAATGAGCTTGGAGAAATCAATGACTACAAAGAAATCAAACGTAGCAATTATTTCGACCTGCTCAAATTTCTGATACGCGAGGGATATATTGACGAAACATATTGTGACTATATGTCATACTTCTATGAGGGCGGTATCTGTGCGAACGATAAAATCTATTTGCGCCGTATTACCGACCAGAGGGGAAGAGCATACGAATACCATATTACTAATCCTGATGTTGTGCTTTCATCTTCAATAGTCAGACTAGCAAATTTTGAGCAGGAAGAAACGCTTAACTTTGATTTGCTGGCATATCTCCTTGCCCACCGAGAAAACGAGACATACAAGACATATTTGTCGGTTTTGATTGAGCAGATTAAAGAGAACGAGGAGTATGATTTTGTATCTCAATTTTATAATACGAACAAGAGCCGTATAGACTTCGTCAAAGAAATCAATGTCCAATGGCCGGACTTCTTCGGAATTATCTTAGATAACGAGTATTTTACTGATGAGCTGGTGAAGAGTTTTTCATTGGAAACATTGTATTACTGTTCGGAAAATGAAATTAAACAAGTAAATCAAATTAATCAAGATAATGTTCTTGCGACATATATTTCAAGCAACGGGACTTATCTGGAAATTGAAGATCCTGATATTTCAACTATCTGTTCCGTTTTCGGAAATCTGGGTGTTTCTTTTGCATCAATTGATTATGGAAAATCCAATAAAGACCTGTTTGACATGGTCTATGAATATGGTTTCTATGACATTAATTACGAGAATGTCAGACTGATGCTTATTACAGAACACCATGTGAATAACGAGGACGACATAAAGCATAAAATGGCGACCCTTATTCTTACAGGTGCAGATACTCCATTAGAGAATAGAATGAAAGCCAGGATAGCTGATTTCGTCAAGGTTATCGTTGAAAACTGCGAGGGTAGTATAACTGACGTGCAGAATGTTGCGGTAATGATACTGAATTCCGAAACGATAGACATGGCTTTAAGGGAAAAATATATCTCTTATCTTTCAACAGAAGTAACGGAATTAAGTTCAGTTGAAAACAAGAATTTGTGGACAGCTATGCTTGATTGCAAAAACGCTGCATATTCAGCGGATAATATAGTCAGATATTTTGAGAGCTTTGGAATGATCGATACGTTGATCAACTTTTTCAATTCATCTGATTTAGTGGCAGATTTCTCAGACGTATCTAACTCTTTCAACCAGAATACGATTGAAAATTTCTTTAATGCAGTGGTGAGCTGCAATGCAATTTCTACTGTCAAGTACAAATCCGCCTTGCCGGAACTCGGAGTAAAGCTTGACAATTTTGACGTGCCGGATATTGACGATGACAAAATGCGTGTATTGATTGATGAAAGTATCATCGTTTTCAATGCGGAAAACATGGAATTTATCAGGGAGCATTATCAAGGCATTCGTTATCAGTTCATTAGGCATAATATAGCCGAATACATTGGTCTGCAAAGCAAGGTTTATGATTACGATGAAACTGAAGCATTACTTTCAATGGATATTAATGAGGATGAAAAAATACAGCTCATCGAATACGTTAAAGGTTCATTATCTGTCACAGGAAAGAATTATTCCGATAGAATAATGGCGGCAATAATTACGGATCATTTCTGTGAATCTGACGCACAATCTCTGTTTGAAACGTATGGCAGTTATTCTGATGATGTACAGAATGCGATCTATAATGCTGCTCTGGGAAGAATTCGTTCAATCACGAATTATGAAAGAAAAATTGACTTTGCTCTGTTGACAAGACTTCTGTCCGGAGATATGGATTTTGGTTTCAAAATAGCATTGTTTGATTATTCACTTAAATTCATAAATGAAGAAGAATGCAAAGTTATCTTTAATGGCATGGGATATGAGAAATTGGGGGCTATATTTGAGCCGCGCTCAAGAAAGAGGTATGATAATACTAATGAAATCAAAAAAATCCTCGACACACTAAAGCGGCACACCTGGATCGCTGATTATCATGTAACTAATGATAATCCACAAAAACTAACGGTGGTCAAGACAAGATGATACAGTAAACGCGCCCTGTAACTCCAGGGCGCGTTGTCAATTATATTATGCTCGACCAGAAATAAGCGGAACGATTACATCATAGAATTTCCTGCTCCATTCGGAGTGGAACGCCGCCATTCTGTCCCAGTCCGCTTCGTTCTCGATGTTCACGTTATCGAGCTGATAGCTGATTTTCGACGACTTGATGTTGTCCTTTCTGCTCCATCTGAGCGGCACTCCGAGCCGGGATTCGATTTCGGATTTGTGCCCGATAAGCTCGTCGAAAGCCTTCTTGTTCTGCTCCTTATCGGATTTGCTGAAATACAGCTCCACGCGGGCGGAATCAAGATTAGCCACGCAGCAGAGAATGAATCCGCCGATTCCGAAGAAACCGTTTATCCAGTTTCCCTTTGACGGACCTACATTCGAAAATGGACCGTTTCCGCCGTTGGTTTCCCTGATTTTCTTCAGAGCAAGCGCCCAGTAGCGTTTACGCAGATTGGCGTGTTCGTCGGATTCTTCATCGTCAGCGCCCGCGTCGTCCTTGAGGTAGAAAACCAGGTCGGACGGATCGGCGCCGTACAGCTTGAAGAAACGCTTCAGCAGGGAGATTTTCAGCCTTGTGCTGGTATTCCGCTCAATGTAAAGTCCATCTTCGATTTCAATGGAACCTCTCAGGTCAGCCGAGTTGGTGCTGACATGAATGGACAGGTCGTTGTCGGCACTTGCCGCAAGTTTCAGCAGAACAGTCTTGTCCTCGGAATGGAGTATCTTTATAATATCCTCGTACATCTCCACCCAGCTGTTGACGGGCTGCTCCATGTTCTTGTAGCTGAACTTCGCGATGTCGCGTCCGGTAAGCGACATGTCGTCGTCCAGAGTGACCGCGTCAAGCTGCTTTTCGGCGGGTCTGAAATCTGTTTCGGGCAGGCTCCAGATCTCCAGCGCCTTGTTCATCAAAAATTGATCACGCTCTTCCAGCTCGGTAAGGCTCCACCTGGATTTCCCCGCTATCCACTGATTCATACGCAGTCCGCTTTCGGCAAAGCCGTTCTTCATGGACTTCTTGTCGGCAAACGGGCTGTTGTTGTACTTGGAGTTGTATGCAGTCAGGGTGAGGTTCGCGATACGGTGCAGCCATATTTCGTGAATCTGCTCGTAGTCCTCGCCCAGCTCCGTGCGCCATGCGGGCGTTAAATGCTGCGGCATGATGTGCTCGATGGAGTATCCTCCGTCCTCGTAATCGGCGTCCATGTGGCGGTAAATATCCTTGTCCTCGCGGGTGCCGAAGTTCTCCAAGCGCTCGAGAATATACACGCGATAGCGGTTCATGGTGTACACCTGGCGCTCGGAGAAGCACTGCGTGAATTCCACGTCGCCGGGGAACCTGCCCCTTTCCTTTTTTGAGAGGAGCGCGTATTTGAACTTCGCAAGGTAGTTGTCGTCCGTGCCGTCGTAGCGCATGATTTCCTTGTGGAGAGTCAGAAATATCTTGCTCACCATGTTGCTGGGAGCATCGCAGATAACTCTGCGGAACAGATAAATCTCGGTTATGCGGAATATTTCAGCCACATCGGCGAGGGTGAGTTTCCCCTCGGAATTCAGCCGCAGTACTTCGAGGAAGAATGGGCGCGTTACCGTGGTTTCCAGACGGTTCAGGCGGTAAATGCAGGCGTTCAGCGCCGTGTTCGGCGTGTCGCCATTTATCAGCACCTGGTAACGCTTTGCGTAGTCTAGCAGCTCTTTCAGGAGCGATTCGGTCGGGATATTCCTTTCTTCGACGTATGCCTTGAACGTGAAATAGACTTTGCTTATACCAGGCGTGGACTGCTGCTTTACGCTCAGGTAGTCGCGGATAAACGCGCTGACGTCGTATTTCGTGCAGACCTCTATCCTGTTCCAGTAGTTTTCGTAGTATTTGTTCTGCTGTTCGGCGGGGAGCCCCATGAGGATAAAGTTACGTATCTTGTCGCCCTCGCTTAATGCTACGCCGGTGGAGTTAAGGCTCTCAAAGATGAGCTGCGGGTTGTCGTCCTGGTTCAGCTTGATGTTGATTATCTCAAGGCGGCAGATAGCCTCGAACAGCTCGTCTACTGTGATTTCCTGCTTCTGAATGCACTCAAGAAAATAGAAGTAATTTACGGTGAGGTTGGAATCGCGAATGTACTCTGCGGAATCGCTGAACAGCTTTCCGAACGCCTCGCGGTCGTTCTTGACGGGCTTGAGCTTTATCCGCGTGTCCTCGTCCTGATACTTGTCCACAAGGTACTCCGCGTAGATCTGCTCGCTTAACGAGGCCCTTTTCGGCATTACCAGCCCCTGACACATCGCGTTGTACATTGCGAGCATAAGCAGAGAAACCGTAGTCAGCCGCTGCTGTCCGTCTATTACAAGGAACTCATCGTTAGCGCCGACGGGATTGTAAACGGAAACGATACTCCCGAAAAAGTGGCTCTTGCACCCGTTGCGTATCACTTTGATAAGGTCGTCGTAAAGTTGCTTGCAGTTCTCGGTTTTCCAGTCGTAATTCCGCTGATAGACAGGGATAACGAACCGCTTGTTCGAGCCCTGCATGAATGAAACCAGTTTCGTTTCAGAACCTGTCATTTGTGTACCTCCGGAGATGTCATTGTTTATTACATTGTATCACATTTCCTGACAAATTTCAAGACTATGAGCGCTGGAATTCCGATAGTTCTATTGAGAATCCGTTTGTTTGTCAAAATCTTCGGGTTGGAGATTTTCGAATACCATTCCAATATAATCGCATATATTGGAAAATTGAACGCGATTTAGTAATGTGTGAACTATGTCCGAAGGTATGCCTAATTCGGTATATACTACTTCTATCAGCATTAGTCGTGTTAACTTAGTAAATGCACTGACCTCAAGCTGTGTAGGTTCCCTTTTTTTCTTTGAAAAGTGAGTGTAGTAATTTCTTACATTTGCCATACGCTTGGCGAAAACCAGCCAGTGTTCTTCATCGGCGGGAAATGGAAGTTTAAATTGTAGAATCATGTCGTATAACCGAAATGATAGTGGAGTCTTTTTTTGTGGATTCTTCACAGCGGCTTTATATAAATTTCTTGCAGCAGTATTTCGCATTGGTGTTCTGGAACTGTATAACTCTAATGCCTGACATTGATTAAGAAAACTGTTCACGCCAATGGAGTGTTTACAAAGGACTTCATAATATAACCATACTAAAGGTTTGTTGGTTTCAGAAAAATGATTCCATCTGTCGTATATCTCACTGAAATGAGACCATATATAATCAGATGGCAATAAACCTGGTTTATATACTAATTCGTTTTTTTCAGTGTAGTTAATATAATATTTCGCAGACTGTGTGTTTTCTTGGTTATATAGTAAATTAAAATCAGATATTTCTAGGGAAACGCTGATTAAATAGCCTAGCAGAGCCGCCGTGACACAGGGCACAAGT
>ENA-ORNB01000623-ORNB01000623.1-human-gut-metagenome-genome-assembly--contig:-NODE-623-length-34871-cov-21.565746_pt1 | contig 34871 bp, 20 predicted proteins | sample MGYA00242112_ERZ509016 | MGnify/ENA primary metagenome ERZ509016 (study PRJEB26280, sample SAMEA2338705) | human gut metagenome | biome: human gut; feature: human-associated habitat; material: faeces...
AGTGGTCGGAATACGCCGCCCCAACCCAGCGAATGCAATATCTCAAGATTCCGACCTCGACCTTGGTGGCGTGTTCGGTGGTCGTTGATGGCTGGATTCGACAGGCAACCGACAATGTCGGTATTGAGACATCGCAGAGCAGGAGCTATACAACGACCGGCATGACGATTTCCCGTACGGATGGACGCGGAAACACGACCGTAACAGAAAGCGATCTGGCTGGGAGGACGATCAAGGTAACCGATGCGGCAGGAGCTGTTACAGCGACAGGATATGATTCGCGTTTTGATCTGCCGTCCTGCATCACCAATGCTCTGGGGAATACGACATGCTATGCCTACGATATCCGGGGGCGCAAGATATCGGAATACGGTACGGCCATCCAGCCCGCCGTCTTCGGCTATGATGAGATGGATCATATGATTCGTCTGACGACATTCCGTGTGCCGGGAAGCGTGATCACGACAGATCCGAGTAGCCGCACCGACGGAGATACGACCAGTTGGACGTATGATGAGGCGACGGGACTTCAATTGAAGAAGACCTACGCGGACAACTCCCAGCTCGTGTACACCTACGATGCCATGAACCGCCAGAGTACACAGACCCTGGCAAGGGGCATTGTCATCACCTATACTTACGATCCCTTAACGGGAGACATGACGGGGATATTTTACAGCGATGAAACCTCCAGCCGTACGTTTGTGTACAATAATCTCGGCTTGCTTGTGGAAATATGGACGGGAAATGAGATTAATTGCGAAATAAAAGTCTACAATGAATATAATCAATTGTCCTTGGAAAATTATTTCTTAGGAGAGGATGAAAGCTACCATATTTGTGCTTATGACGAATGGGGACGTATTGTTTCCGACAATTTACAAATAACGAGGAGCGGGAGTGAGAATATCGCCATCTATGAGACTAAAATTTCATACAACGAATTGGGACAATTGTCCCGATATATCTACCATCCCGGCCAGGAGAATGAACGGGCATTTCAATTCAATTATCTGGCAGGGAGTCAATACGTTTCTTCAATTAACTTCCCGGATCCGCTTTCTTTGGAATACGCCTACGAAGTGTCGCGAAACATTTTATCCGGAATCCAGTGTCGCAATACTGCAGACGACAACGTCATTTGTAGTCGTGCTCAAAGTTATGACCTGCTTGGAAGACCGACAGGGAGAACGCAAATCCGCGAAGGTGTGACGCGCAACGACACCTTTGGTTACAACTCGTTGAATGAATTGAGCTCGGCTAATCTGGGAGGAAATCTTTTCAACTATGCCTACGATAACATTGGCAACAGAAAATCGTCGGACGAGTTTGAAGAAACCACCTCCTACCTTTCCAATAATTTGAACCAGTACACAAGCATTGGTAAGGAGGAAGAGCCAGTCTTCATTCCCACTTACGATGCGGACGGCAACCAGACAAGGATACGGACAACAACGGGAATTTGGGATGTTGTGTATAACGCTGAAAATCGTCCCGTGCGATTTTCAAGTTCCGACGGTACGCTCGTGATCGAATGCACCTACGACTACATGGGTAGAAGAACGCACAAAATTCTGAAGCGTAATGGCAAACTGGAATTCGATGAAATGTACCACTATAACGGCTACCTCCAAACAGCCGCGATCCGTGGAACAGAAATACAACACGTCATTCTATGGAATCCTACCGAAACTGTTGCCACGCGTCCTTTGGCGCAAATCAGGAACGGAAACTTCTATTACGCCGCACATGACTTCGTGAAGAACATTACCGAATGGATTACTGAGACAGGTAGTATTGAGGCAAGCTTCGATTATACTCCTTACGGTGCTATCATGAATGAAACAGGCGATCTAACACTAGGTTACATTGGGTTTTCGAGCGAGGTTATGGATAGGGAATTGGAATTGGTGTATTACAATTACCGACACCTGAATCCTATGGATGGAAGGTGGACGAGTAGAGATCCTCTTGGAATTATGGATGGCTCATTTTATGAGTATGTTTTTTCAAAAAATAATTGTATGAATCATTTTGATTTTCTTGGTTTGCTTGATTGTGATGGATCTAATGTGGGAAAAATGGAACTAGCAAAAGCTTCTTTGATATTTATTATGATGAATGAAAAAGAACATTCTATAGAAGGAGAAGCAGAAGATAGTGCAAAGGATATTATGGGGAAAATAGCTGAAAATCCTAAGGAAGATATTAAGATGCCAACTATGAGTTTAGCTGGAAGTATAAAGCTTCCTGTTAAAATCATGGGAGCTATGGCAACAGCATCTTCTGGGGGGGTAGCATTACAATCAGTTAAAGCTGAAATGGAAATTGAAAGATGTTGTTGTGAGAAAGGAAAAAATGTTAAGAAAAAATTTAAGGGATCAAAAAAAGTTGATATGGGAACTGGAAGTATGGGATTTATTGATATATTAACTCAAACAATGATGGATGCTATGCTGGGAGCTGCAAATCAAATCCATGAAAAAATAAAAAATGAATGTGATAAATAAAATAATGAAAATTATTGTTTTTTTAGTTTTATTATTGTTTAATGTAAATGGATCCTATGCGATAAAATACGAGTTATTCTATAATCAAGAAAAAAAGTTTATTTCAACTCAAGATTATTTGGAATCAAGATTCTACGAGTCTGCGTCAGGATTAGCTTATTATTGGGGGGTGTTTTTTCCCAATCTTATTCTTAATAATATTAAGAATCATGACGAAAACAGTAAAGGAAAATATTTTTTATTTAATAAATTCGATGAAAATGAGGTTTTAGAAATTTTATTAGAAAACATAATTGAATTTTACAATAAATCGTATGAATATAAAAGTAATTTTTATATATTTAATTTAAATTCAGTGCTAAATATTGTTGTGCGTGGTGATTGTTTTTTTTCAGGTAATGAAAACAATGGAAAGAATTTAAATATATTGCTAAAAGATAAATTTAAGGAAAATAATAAATTTGATGATTTTTCAAAATTTGATAATTGGATTTCAAGTGATAAAGAAACAAATGTAATGAATTATGATGGAGGAAATTCCTCTAGAGAGGAAATCAGATTTTATTTTTATATAATAGAGAAAATGTTTAAAATATATTTAGATAAATTTTCTGAAACATATGTAAACTCAAGTGATAGTGATAAGAGTTTATTTATTGAAGATTTTTCTAGAACTCTTATTCTTTATTGGATAGGAGTCAAAGTTGGATGTATGGAAAGAGATGTTGAATTCGAAAATAATATGCACTCTCTTGTGTCTAATGAAATTATAAAAAAGGACGTTTTTGATTTTATCTATTATATGAAAAAAGGTAATTTTTTTAGGACTAAAATAAAGAATGGGTTAAATATGGAAATGTATCCAATTCCTGATATATTTGAGAGAGAAGATAAATGGAATGAGTTGTTTGATTCTTTCTGTGATTGGTTGATAAAAGGGAAAAATTGTTTAAATAATGACTGAAATAGTAGATTGCATTTTCAATTCAACTAATAATAAAAGCGCAAACAAACTTTAAATTTCATGACTAGTTGAGTGAATCCAATAATATTGTAATGTATTCTTGATGAGTGTATTTTCTATTCAGTTGTCTCATTCGCATGTTTATTTATCGATATGAAAAACAACTAAAATTACTGCTCTTACAGGTCTAAATTACAATACAGTCAATAGAATCCTTAAGATGTTACGTACACGTTTGGCAAAACTTTGCGAACAGGAAAATACTTGCCGTAATGGGATCTTTGAATTGGATGAGTGTTACCTGGGTGCGAGAAGAGTACAAGGAAAACGAGGAAGAGGAGCCAAGGGGAAAACAATCCTTTTTGGAATCTATAAGCGAGCATTGGGATTGGTGTATTACAATTATAGGCACCTGAATCCTTTGGATGGAAGGTGGGTGAATAGAGATCCTATAGGAGAAAATGGGGATATTAATCTTTATAAATTTGTCAATAATTCGCCTATTTTATACATAGATTATTTGGGGCTTTATTCTAATCAGTCATCCGCAGCGAGAGCCGCCATACAGAAGTGGTCTCAAGATTCGATTAATAATGACCAAGAATATTGTGGATTGATATGCAAAAGAAAAGGGAAATCCGAATATATATACTGAAGCTCCAGGAAACATTAATTCTTGTATTCTTCATGACGCGCCATGTCCTAAATGCTATCTTGAAATCGCGTATTGGCACACGCATGGGGCTTTCATAGACAATGATGGAGATGGTCTAGATGATAGGGAATATGAGACTGAAGAATTTTCAAATGCAGACTTCAACTATGCAAACTTTTATGACATAGATGGATATCTTGGCACGCCATTAGGAAAGGTCTTAATGTATAATCACAACAATGATAATGTAATTCCTAAAAGAATTGGAATTAACAGCTACTAAATATATGAAAAAAATCTATTTTCCTATCGTCTTACTTGCAATTATGATTCCTCCAGCGTTTTCTTCAAATAAGAGCATTGATCTCAATGCTGAAATTAGTAAAGAAATAAAAAATATTTAAATGAGTATTGGGACAATAAAATGAAAGAAAAAGAAGAATGGGGAAATATAGAAATCGTCGTAAACAAGAATATATCAGAGTTTGATGCTATTGCTTTTAAAAGAATTATTAAAGCAAAAAAATTAAATATTGATTTAGAAAATTGTATCACTGCGACAGTAAAAAAGAAGTCTTTCGATGATAAAAAACTCAAATTAGGGGGATGTAATTTCTGCTTTTTAATCGACAAGGAAACATATAAAGTACTATTTTTTTATCGGGATAAGTAAAAATAGAGACCTATATACCTGATTAACCATGAACACACTACATTTCCCTTTTAGAGCAAATCCGGGGCATGGACAGGTAATTGGCAGGGATCAAACTTTTAGAAAATCTAGGTCAGATGCAGAACAAATGTGCAATAATTCAAGTTGTTGTGTATGATTATGAATAAAATTATAAATATATGAAATTTGCATTATTAATAATAGTGAAGTTGGTATTATTTATTTTTGTTGATTTTATATTATGTTATTTTATATCAATGATTGATTTTAAATTTGATCCGTATAAATTTATTTTATATTTATTTTTTTATGGTTCTTTTCCTGTTTTCCTTAAATTTAATATTCGTATATATGGATTATATGATTTTAAATTTTCGGAAAAGGCGAAAAGTATTTATTGGTACTCTGTTATTTTTTGTGGCGATATATGTGGGGTCATTATTTTCGGTATTTGTAAAGAATTAGGAATTATTGACGGTCGCTTTGCTAGTTCGACTTTTCCGCTTATATTAGTGCCGTGTACATTGATTTTATATAGTGCGTTTTTTCCATTGTTTGTCAAGATTGCTTCGAATGGTGATAGGAAGTGTTTCTAGCGTGTTGAACAAATAGATTTATCTAAACATCAAACAATTGATAAAATTATGATAAAGGCTGGAATGTTAAGGTTGTTCAGGAATGTTGATACGATCATACCTTGTTTATTATCGACGTATGAATTTTATGACAGGATTGCGGTTGTTTATCACGACGGTTCAAACGACGATGGTTCGGTTGATGCTGTGCGCTATGCGGTCAATAAATTCAAATTGGATAAGGTGTGCGATATCGAGTTATTTTATTATCCCTTCAGAACCTATTTTGTTGGTCATCCTTATTATGAGACACGCCACGAGGAGAAACAGCACAATTTCCAAAACTTTGGGATGTTTACTCAATTTGCCTTTAATGCGGCATTAAAGGGTCTGGACAGGAAAGAAGTCGTGTTTGCCAAGATTGACAGTGACCAGATCTATGTTCCGGGAAGGTTGGAGGAACGTTATGATATTTTAACAAGGAGGATGGAGGAGGATCCTTCGTGTGCCTATAAAATTAATGCCTACCATTGGTTTACGACGCCGTATGTGGATGGGAAAATCTATATGAACGGATGTGGAATAAGCTGTGGGTACGACAATTGTTTATATTCTCCGGATTTGTGCAATATCGGGTTTGATGTGAATGATTGGGTAGATTTCAGTTTTGTTGAAAATCCGCCCGGGAATAAGAAGATCGTCCATTTGGATCACGACAAGATATCATCGTTTGAATATAAATTGAAAATTCCGAAGGAAGGCTTCAAGGAAAAAGTAGAGCCGTCCCGTCGGGATTTACGACTGGTATCGACGGATCCTTCCTATGAAAAGATCCGAGACGATTATCAATTGATTTTGCCGATTATTGAGAAAGCGAATAGTCCTTTCCGGGGATATGTATTAAGCTGATTGTTTACGACAGCCCGGACTATTGACGGGCTGTACCGCATGGTGATGAAACGGAATATTGGATAGGAAACGTGAATGATGCACAAAAAAATATTACTTACGATTGCTACGGCCAGAGCTTACCGGAAGCGACGTGAAACTCTCAGGAAGACCTGGCTCTGGGATATCCGGGAGAAGAACCTCAATGTAGAGTATGTCTTTTTTTATGGAAAGCCGGATAGCGATACTCCAATGGAGGCGGAGGATGACCTTGTGGAGGTGGATTGTTCCGACAAGTATGAGTATTTGCCCGACAAACATTGGAGGATCTTTCGATATGCCCTGGAAAACAAGGAGTTCGATTATATCTTCGATTGCGATGACGATACTTTTGTCGATCTGGCGCGTTTGTGCCGCCTGGTTGATGATGAGGAGGATGTCGGATTGCGGGGAGAAGTCATCAGTGCCGGATACGACAATCGCATGACGATTTCCGGCGGTGCGGGGCTGTTGATTTCCAGGAAGAGGGTCAAGGAAATTGTCGAGGCACACTTGCCGGTACGCGGATGTGACGATCTCCTGATTTATGATTATTGCCGGGAGCGTGGATTGGATTATTGCGACGATAAGCGGTTTTCGCACGACAAATTCAGATTCCCTCTGGAATCAAACAATGTGATTACGTCTCATTGGTTGAAGATGCCGGAGATGGAAATGATTTACCGCGTTTATGACCGGGAAGCTTTAGTGACGAGCGGGGATATCTCCTGCTATGTTCGTGAAGGTCATGCCTATGCAGTCCGGAAAAGAAATGAGAACCGTTATCTTCTGGGAGAAATTGAGAGAAAGGGCGAGAGGCTCTTTTTCATCAAGTGGAATGATAAGTTTGTCTCATCAAGAATCGAAGATGAGTCCGTGATCGATGCTTTGAGCAGGCTCAATCTCGATTTCCAGGCGGAGCCATTTCTCCCGGAGCATCCCCGTGTCGCTATCATCTGTTGTTCCTACAACCGTTTTGAGCACCTTGTGCGGCAGTTGTACTGGGCTTTGATGCAGAATTACGAGAACTGTCGTGTGTTCTTTGCCGTCAAGGGCCTGGATGAATACCAGTTTAATGTGTATTTGTTGAATGAGTTCAAGCCATTTATTGACAGTGGAAAGCTCGTTTTGAGGTTGTTTCCCAACAAGAATCAGTTATCCAATATGATTGATCCCATCCGTGATGTGGACCTGGATGAATTCGACTTGTTCGTGAAGATTGACGATGATGATTTCTATTCGTTGTCGTACGTTGGCGATTGCGTGAAATTGCATGAAAAATATCCGGCAGATTACTCTTCCGTGGTTTATCGCAGAAATTCTTTGACGAAGACAGATTATGGCGGGCTTGTAACCGGCAGTCACAACAGCAATGTTATTGGAAATGTATCCATCTTCTCAAAAACCGTGATGAAGGAATTGGCGGATTGTGAGAAGGACAGCGAAAAACTCTCGGAATTGGCACAAGAGTATGGCTTGGATTCCGGCGTCAAGTTCGGGCAGAATGAAGACCAGGTTCTGGATATGCTTATGCAGCGGCATGGATTGTTCGACAGGAACGAGTCTTCATTCGACAACTTCCATCTCCTGATCAATGCTTCCACAATTTCCATGATGCGTTCCAGTGAGCACAAGACTTATTTGTCGGAGCGTTTCAAGCTTTGCAATTACACAATCAGCGATGATGAGGCTTGCTGGGAATATGTCGTCCGGATGAAACACCCTATTTGGGAAAGATCATATATCCTTTTCGGAGGAAATGGGTATCTTCTCGATGAACCCGAGACACGGCATTTTCATGTATTGTATTTTGACAATGAGTTTCTTGTCGTGAAGTGGCTGAGTTATGGAGTGGAAGCTTTTGGAAAGGATGAGAGCGGGAAGTTTGTTTTTCTGGAATGCAATGGTCGCGAACCGGAAGAAATCCCGAAAGAGGTATCTCTGAGAATCGGTAATTTCCTGTTCAAGTGTCAAAGACGCGGCAACAGGCTGTTTTGCGATAATTTCGTCAAACCGTTTGTGATCAAACGTGATGGAGGAGCCTTGCTGACCTGCGTGATGGATGCCCGGGAATACCTGCTGCTGAATATCCGCGATACGATGTACGTTCACGTTCAAGACCCGCCACCGTCTTCTTCCGTGTAGGGGGAAGCAGAGGGAGTATTTTCGCCATGAGAATTGATTGAATTTAGTCGGAAGTCACAAAGCCCATGATGTCGCCTTGCCGGGCGAAGAGTTCCATGTGGCGGGAAGAGGTTTCGAGGAGGTCGTCGGCGAGGCGGATGCGCCCCGGTTCGAAGAACGTCATGACGGTGGAACCTCCGAAGTAGAAATAGCCTTTATCATCTCCTTTGCGGACGGGTTCTCCGGGAATATAGGTTTGCTTGATGCCTCCGACGCCGGTAGCTCCTACTTCGAGGATAGCTACTTGGCCCCATTCGGCGCTTTGTACGAGGGTGAGGACTCGTTTGTTGGTCCAAAGCCAGGAGAGGCGGCAGCGCAGACAGTATGGGGAGACACTGGCGAGAGGACCGGGGATGGTGAGGGCTTCCCCGGGGATTCCGTCCGTGGGAAAGTGGAACCGGTGATAGTCTGTCGGACACAGGCGGGAGAGGATGACGGAGCCTTCGGCATATTGTTCCCCGAGAGACCGGCTGCCGAGAAGGGCCGGAAGGTCGAAGCTTTGTCCCTTGATGAAGACTCCGCGCATGTCGGCGGCACATTGCCAGCCCATGTGACGGCCGTCGGCGGGGAAGACGGCAGTGTCCGAGCCGGGATGGACGGGGCGGGCCTGGGGTTTGAGACGACGGTAGAAAAATTCGTTGAAAGAGCCGAATTCGTGTGCCTGGAGGATAGATTCCTCCATGGGAATGCCGTATTCGGCGATGAACGGTTTGATGTCCTTCCTGCTGGAGGGACGATTTTTCATATAGCCCAGAAGACGGGAGAAGATGGCTCTCTTAATGAGACCGTGCAGGGCGATTTTGCCGGTCGTGGTTCCATAGATCCAGCGTAGGGCGGCTTCCGCCATGACTTGTTCCCGGATTTCTTTGCCGGTGTACCTGTCTTTATAGATAATGGGCTTGCTGGCATGTGGATTCGTCATGAAGGCATTGGGGCTGGAAGTGGCGATGGAGGGAGCGGTGATATGGCTTTATCGTCCGAGCATGCGGTAGAATGCTTCCGTCTGGGAGTGTTCCGGGGCAAGTTCGACGATGGCGAATCCGGTTTCGGGCAGTTCGTCGAGCAAGCCGATTTCATCCGCCGAGTTGATGCGGATGTAAGCGGCATCCCAGAGGGAGGCGACGTGTTGGAAGGAAACGGACTGGGGCTGGATAAGCATGCGCTCCATGGCGGGACTGAGGGCGTTTCCTCCTGGGAGGCGCCGGAAGATTCCTCCTCCACGGTTATTGAGCACGACGAGTATTCTCCTCCCGGGGTCGAGTTGCGGAAGCAGGAGAGGAGCATTGGCATCGTAAAGGACGGTCAGGTCGCCCATGACGGCCCAGCTTTCTTTCATGCAGGCAGAGTTGCCAAGGAAGGTGGACACTTCGCCGTCAATTCCGTTTGCCCCGCGGTTGGCCCGGACATTGGAGGTTGGGATGCGGTGCTGGGCGTAGGCGTTCCAGAGCCGGATGGCGTTGGAGTTGCCCAGGAAAACGGAATCGGCCAGGCAGGCATATTGGGAAATGGCACGGATGAGGGCGGGTTCCGAGGTCTCGCAGGCATTGATGGCCTCTTCGATGAGGGATTCGCGTTTCCGGGATTCGCGAAGCAAGTTCATGCCGTCACTGGCGGCATCGATGTCTCCCAGCGCCTGGATGACGGCATCAATGTTGCCGCAGATGACGGATGAGGGACGGGCAAGGCCGGAGAATCCCGTGCGAGTGATCGAGAAGACATCGGTTCCGGGCAGATCCTCCAGGTCGCGCCAAAACCGGCCGACGGGGACATCTCCAAGGCGTAGTACGAGAGGGGGAGGGGTGGCGCGCAGGACGGCGTCTCCATCCCGGAGGCAGAGTTCATCCAAGTGTTCGCGGAGGCCGGAGGTGGCATCCGCGAGGACGGGGGCTTTCAGTTCGCGGGCAAGCCAGAGGACGGCATCCTGTTCGTCCGGGTCGAGTCCGCCGATCAGGAGGGCCATGCCACGATCTCCACGGGTACGAAGTGCGGTGGCAAGGTCTGCCAGAGCCGGCCGGGGGTATTCGATTTCTGGAGGAGGAGCCGGATAAAATTCTTCGATGCGGGCGGAAGGATGGAGGTCGGGTTCGGGTAGGCAGATGTTGATGTGGAGGGGGCTTCGGTAGTCCCATGTGTCTTCTACCAGCGATTCGGAGATATCCTCCGGTTTTTCAATGTCGACCGTAGGGGCGTAAATACCGAACATTTCCGCTTGTTCGATGGCCTGGGGTGCTCCGGAGCCCCGGAAGTCGGCGGGGCGGTCCGCCGTGATGAGGAGCAGGGGGCGGGCTTGGTAGTAGGCTTCTACAATAGCGGGATAGAGTTCGGCAACGGCTGTGCCGGAAGTCGTGATGACGGCTACGGGCAACCCTGTGTCCTGAATGCGGCCCAGAGCAAAGAAAGAGGCGGATCGTTCGTCGAAGTGGGTCCAGACCGTTAGTCCGGGACATGTGGAAAGGGTTTGCAGCAGGGCCGTGTTGCGTGCCCCGGGGCACACAACCCATTCGGTGATACCGGCTACGCAGCATTGGGCGATGAAGGAACGCATAGGAAAAGGGGCTTGGTTGTATTGTGCCAGCGAACGCGGGAAGGCTCAAGCCTTCTCGTGGACAGCCCCGGAGAAAAGATGGAAAATGCTTTGTTTTTAGCAAGTTGGAATTTGGACGAGAGAGACGTTCCTAAAGTGAATGATGATAAAAAACTTGCATGGGAAGCTATGGAAAGACCCTTTTTAAGCTTGATTTTCACGGGATGAAACGGTGTCTTAGCCTCTGCATGCAAGGTCATATGGAACAGTTGATCCCTCTTTCCCGTCGTACTCGTTGGATGATTGTCGGCGGATTGGTTCTGGTGGTTGCCACTCTGCAGTATGGGACGTTCCGCATGGGATATAATCAGGGATGGGAGGAAGGGGCCGCGACGCCCCAGCAGAAAGTGATTCTCCAAAGCGATGAGAAGGCGATGAAAAATCTGGCCGGTTTTATGTCGGAATCTGCTTCCGGCCCCGATTCTCTGGCCAGTCTTGTCAAAAACAGGAAGGAGCGTCTGTCGTGGATTCACGACCCCGTTCTGCTCCGCGACGTGTCCTGGGGACTGGGACGCGATTTGCTGACTCAGGGACGAACCGATGATGCCTTGGAACTCTTGAATGAATTGATGCCTGCGGATGCCCCTCTTCCGGATGCTGCACGCTGGGCGCCCCGAGCCGATTTGACGGCTTCTTTGTTAATGCGTGAAAACCGCCCGGTCGAAGCCGCTTCATTCTTCCAAAGAGCTGCCGCCGGATACACGGAGGCTGCGCAAGCCCCCAGAAAAATCAAAGCTCTTCAGGCTGCCGGCGTTGCTCTGCTGGCGGACAATCGCCAGGATGAAGCTTTTAAAGTACTGGATATTGCCCGAGCGCAGGCGAAATCCTTGGACGGAGCAAATGGCCGCATGGTTCAGGCTCGTATCCTTTCCATGATGGCTCGCATCGAACGAACTCGCGGGAATGCCGACCGTTCCAAAGCGCTTTTTGAAGAAGCGCTCAAACTCTGGCCGGAACAGGATGGAAATGGAGGGTCGGATCTTGGCAGCGCCCGTGTATGCATGGGAGAAGCTTTTCTGGAATCCGGACGGCTGGACGAAGCGGAGAAAATGCTTCAAACGGGATTGCAGAATTTGCGGAAGAATGATGCCGACATCGGTTTTACCCTGGACGCTTTGCGCGGCCTTGCCCGCATCCGTTCCTCTCAAGGAGACTATGAGGAGGCTCTCGCCAACCTGTACCGTGCCGAAGGTGTTGCCATGGGGCGCGTCGATGTCAAAAACAATTTCTGGCCCTGTCTTTATGATCAGATCGGCTGGACTCACCTGTTGCGCAGCAAGCCTGCGGAAGCCATCGGGTGTTTTTCCCGCACGGTGGACTTTACAACCTGTCCGGAAGCCCAGGTTCAGTCTTGCGAAGGACTGGGGCGTGCCTATCTTGAACAGGGGGATCCGGTCAAGGCTCTGCTGTATTTGAAACAGGCAGCCCAGTTGAGGGAGTCGAAGTTTCCCGGAGAAACCGTTTCCCTCGGGCGCGTCTTCAAGAATCTGGGAATGGCCTATGATCTTAGCGGCAATACTCCGGAAGCTCTGGAGGCCTATGCAAAGGCATTCGATTACTTGAAGACGACACCTGAGAATCCTCTCTTCATGGAAACGGCTTTGTGCAAGGCCTACGCCCATATGGAAAAAGAGCAGTGGCAGATGGCCGTCGATACCTTTTTGGCGGTTATTCCTTTGATGGAGGGGGAAAAACGCTCGGAAAACCTCAAGAATATGGCAAAATGCTACGATGGTTTGAATATGAGGGATAAAGCGGATGCATGCTGGAAAGATGCGGGCTTCCCGCGTATTTCCGCTCCATCAAGGCGCTTGCGCCGTTAAAAGGCTTGATTCCTTCCTCCATATCTGACTCATTAAACTGCATGAGTTCCTACAGACCCAGAGTTAGCCACCCATCCCGGTTACGGGGGAAGCGCCCCATTTGGCGTCGCCTCTTCAAATTGTTTCTATGGCTTGTCATTGCCGGGTTTGTGTATTGGGGAATTGAATATTGCTATACGACAGTACGGAAGTGGAGGGAACCTCATTACATTACGGTCGAGAGCCAGAAGGAGGCAATGGACAAATTATCCTCCATGATGGAGTTGTGGAGCGGATCGAATGAAGAACTTCTCCAAGCGGCTACCGATTGGGAAAATCGTATGGCATGGATGAAGGACCCGAGAGCCCGCCTGGCTGCGACCCGCCTGCTGGCCGCCGAATTGGAAAACCGCGGTCTTCGTTCCCAATTCCGCAAGTTGCAGTTGTCATTGGTGACCCGGGATCTTGCTTCCTCGGCTTCTTTGCCTGCCGAAGAGCGGAAACTCGTGTTGAAGCATGCGCTTGATGTGGCCGGCTCCATGGCGGGACATGGCGATGATGCCGATGCTGAATCCCTGTATGGCGACATTGTGAAAGCCGGTTCTGCTTTTGATGCTCCTGCCGTCGCCCAGGCGACGGATGCCCTCGTCGGCCTGGCAAGCAAGCGTGGCGCTACCAAGGAGGTTCAGACATTGATTGACTCATTGAACGGTAAGGTGGATATCAATGCGTTGAAGGAGCCTGATCTTATCAGGAAAGTGGCCGGGCTTTTCCTTCTTTCGGACAAGATTACCCGGCAGACGGAAGGAGGAGAGCCTCGCAAGGGCAGGGAACTGGCTAGAACTCTCCTTATCAATGCCAAGTTGACATCCAGTCCGGAATGGGGGGTAATCTCTCTGCTTGACATCGAACCCGAATTGAAAAATCCCGGCACGACAGGTATTGCCTCCCTGTGCAAGACGTTGGAGGATGCGTTAATTTGCTTCCGTTCCTCCACTTCCGAGGATCTTCGTTTCTGTCCGGAAATCATGCTGGCTATTGCCCAACTCAAGTTGCAGGACGGTCAGCTTGAACCCGCTATCCTGTGGGCAGGCCGGGCGGAAGGTGCGGCGCTGGCACTGGGTGTCGATATGCCCCGCATTCTGGAGGTCGGCAGCATTAAGAACGGAGTGGCTGCCCTACGTTCCGAATACAGACAGCAGATGGAGAAGAGGGCTGCGTTGAAGGAGGTGCGGGATTCGCTTCATGGCGCCGGAGTCAAACTGGCGGGAGAACAATGGGATTCCGCCATTGACGAAGCCAAGAAAACATCTGTACTGGCCGGCAAGATAGGTACGTTTGCCGATGGTTACATCCCGGCTTCTCTGATGGTGGTAGGCAAGGCCTACGAGGGCAAGAAAAAGTGGGAGGAGGCTGCCTCCGTCTATGCCGATTTGGCAAAGGGTTGGGAAAGTCTTGAGGGTGAGACCCTCAAGACAGCGGAGGAAAACATGGCTCGTCTGAAATATAACGATTTTTATAAAACGGTGATCCGTCGTCTTGCTGCTGTTTTTCGCAAGCAGGACATGATTACCAAGTCTAGGGAAACGCTGAAGCGCATCGGCGAGGGCGAAGGAGAAGAGGTCTCCCCGCCGGCGACGAGGGAAAGCCGGCGTTCTCGTAGAGGGTAATCGTTTTTTTACCTGACGTAAGTTCATCTCCGTTTCTGTGGGCTATGGCTCCCGTATGGGCGCGGATGCTCCGGAAACGGAGATGTTGTTTTATAGCAGGGATATTGAAACCTCAACAGGTTTCCTGAAGAATCTGGCGAATTGGATGAACGAGAAAGAAAAAAAGCCCCAATCTCAATGGATAGGGGCTTTTAAAATGAAATCAATTTGGAGGCGGGAGCGGGAATCGAACCCGCGAATAACGATTTTGCAGACCGTCGCCTTACCACTTGGCTACCCCGCCGTGGGGTGCAAAGAAGATAGGGTTTTCAAGAAGGAATGTCAACGATTTTCTGTCGAATTTGTTGGCAATGCCTGTTGAGCCGTATCGGGTGTTGCAGGGAGGAGCTGAACGGCTCCAATACTGGTACCCGGAGTTTTGATGGTCATTTCCAGAGCCAGATTTTCATAGTTATCAAGTTGTGGAATCTTGATGTTGATGGTTTGGGGGAGGCTGCCGGGGAAGAGGGAGTAGGGAGTGGCAATGGCTGAAATTATTTTGCCATTTTGCGTAATGTGGACATCGGATATCTGGCATTGCGAGTTGCCGCCGGTGCTGAGGATACGGAGAGAACCGTCACTGAGGGCTTGTTTGCTTGTCAGTGGGAAACTCATGACGGTCGGCGTGTTGGGCTTGACGTACTGTGTTCCCCAGAAACCGATGATGTCTGCCGTGGGGTCGAGGTGTCCCGTTTTGAAAAGAGGATTGGTGCGGGAGGCCCATTCGAGCATGGCTTGTCCGATTTCCAGAGACCGCGGAGTTCCCCAGCCCTGGGTGTTCATCAAGCCGAGCATGTAAAGGGCGTAGGAATCGTGGTGCTGTGTGGCCAGGCGCAGGAAGCTGGCGGCTTGGGCGTAGTCCTGGGGGATGAGGGTTGTTCTGACGGGAAGTCCGGGGTAGAAGCGCTTTTCTCCAAGGAGTAGGGAACCGAGTCTTCGCTGGGCGACCGGATATCCGCTGACAGCGGATTTATACAACCATTTGATGCCTTCCAGCAGGGTGGTTTCCGATTCTGATTCACCGGAAAGAATAAGGAACATTTTGTATTGGGCCTCGGGGTAGCCGATGGCAGCCATGGTTTTGATGAGCGTGAGGCTTTCGCTCGTGGACGGAAGTAGGCTGATGGAGGTTTGGCTGTCGGCGCAGGGCTGGCTGAGAGTACGGAAAACTTCTTCTTCTGCAATGGTTTTAATAGCAGGATCGGGACCGGCAGAGGGGGATGCACAGATGAATTTGATGTGAGGATAGGAGGGGATTTGTTCTTTGGAGACGAATCCGTTGTCCATCATGGAGAGGAGGACTGGCATCTGTTCACCATTGACCGTTTGAAAGGAATATGTGTAAATTTCCTCGGTTTTAAGTTCCGGCAGGGCAGGAAAGACATAGTTGACTGTCAGCCTGCCAGGAACAAGTCCCATTTGAGCAGCATTGTCGGATTGTGCGACAACGTTGCCGGCGGAGTCCTGAATGACGAGGTAAAGAGGCTGGTCCATTTTCAGGGACTTGAGAGAGTCCGGCTTATTGGCGGCTTTATTCAGGTAGATGGAACTGATGCGCAGGGTTTCCGGCCTAGGGGTGGGCAGATTGGATTGTGCCAGGACGGTATCGGACAATTTGAGTCGGAAGGAGTCGATGCTTTTGGGCAGGGACGGGCTGTCGGGAGGAATGGAGAGTGTCGGGATGGAGATGGCTGAGAGGTTCAGCATTTCCCGTGGTGTGTCGAGGCGGATGGTGGAGATGGTTTCTTTGATTGTGGTGCCTAGGGGTTCTTTCTTGAAGATGTCGGCGCCGATGAAAACGGAAACTGCAATGATGAGAACGACAAGAACGCCCGTGAAGATGGAGGAAAAGGACGGGCGGAGTTTGGCTCCGGAGCGTGAAGTTGTCTTTCGGCTGTGTTCCGTGTCGCTCTGCCGCTGGTGGGAGTCTGTTGAAATAAGGGGAAGCCAGTTGTTTTTTTCGCGGGCGATGCGGAGTTCTTCGTGAGAAACGTTGATGGTACTCAGGTCGTCGTTGCCGGTGAGATGGAGGGATTCCATCCATTGGGCGGCGTTCGCGTAGCGGTCTTCAACCTGAGGCATGAGGGCTTTGTCGATGCTTTGCAGGAATTCCTGTGTGTAGCATGCCGCCAGTTCGGGCATGGTGTGAAGCGGTACCATGGTGTCGGCCGAGAGGCGGACTTCCGCCCGTTCCGGGGGATTGCCTGTGAGGAGGGCGTAAAATGTGGCGCCGAGTGAGTAGAGATCGCTCCATGCACCGATATTGCTGAGACCGAGGGCTTGCTCCGGAGAGGAGTACCCGTGGGTTGTCAGGACGGTCAGGGAGGTGAGTTTGGAGGCGTGCCGCGCTGCGCCGAAGTCAATGAGGATGGGCATGCCTTCCCGGGTGAGGAGGATGTTGCCCGGTTTGATATCCCGGTGGAAGATGTCTTTGCCGTGGAGGTAGTGCAGGATGTCCAGAAGACGGAAGAGCAGGCCTTTCATCTCGTCTTCCGTGTATCTCTTGCCGGTGGTCATCAAGCGGTCTCCCAGATAGTCGAGGGAGAGGCCGTTGATGTATTCCATGGCGAAGTAGGCGGTGCCGTTGGTCTCGAAGATGGAAAGGATTTTGACGATACCGGGATGGTCCAGTTCAGCGATGGTCCGGGCTTCGTTGAGGAAGTTGCGGAGTGCCCAGTTGTAGTTTTCAATGTCGTGCTGGTTATTGGGCACGATAAGGCCGCTCAACGGGTCGCGGTGGGAATAGGAAGAAGGGAAGTTCTCCTTAACGACGACGTAGCGGTTGAGGTAAATGTCTCTGGCTAGATAGGTGATGCCGAATCCTCCATTGCCGAGGACATGGTCGATTTCGTAGTGTTCCAGTTTGGTGCCGGAGACGAGTTCCCGTTGGAAGACGAAGAATTCGTCTTTAGGGGGGGCGGCTTCGGATTGGGGGCTCCCTTCCAATTGATGAACATGGCTGGAAAGCGTTTCGCGAACAGGCTCCTGTTCAGTTTCAACATGCTTGTCTCCAGTTTGTTCTCTCATGGAAGTATCAACGGAAATTTGCTTTGTCCGCGAGGGAAACCTACTTCCTTTGTTTCCGATTTGCAAGAGAATCGGCTTCTGAATGTGTCCTATGACAGGGGGCAGCAGGACACATTCAGAAGGAGGAGGGGAGGCATTTATTTGGCGAACAGGGATATTTCCGCAGCGGAAATGTGGTTTTTGTCCAGTGCCCGTGTTCCGGTGAAACGGAAGTAGCGGACTTTAGTCTTCAAATTGGAGATAGGAACGATTTGTTCGATGGGATTGGCCCTGAGGTTGGAGAATTCGCCTTCTGCAACTTTTTTCCAGTGTTTGTTGTCCGGGCTGACTTCGAAGATGTATCGATCGGTCATGCCATGGGTACAGTTGTCCTGACGGGGGAGGTAGGAGAAGGCTGAAATGGCATGGGCTTTACCCATATCGACGGTGATGCTTTGGGGTGGATTCTTTTCACCGGTGTTTTCATGAGTGTGCCAGAAGGTGGAAGGTTTGTCGTCGATAGCCATTTCTGGAGAGGTTCCGGCCGTGGCGGAGATGACTTTCCAGTCTTTTTTTGAGATGCCGAAGCGGGTGGTGGCGTCCGGTCCGCTGTTACCTTCGGTGTCGAAGACTCGTGCCGAAACGATGCCGCCATTGGGCAGGCTGATAGGCTCTTTGAATATTGGGGATTGCGAGGTGGGTTGGGAACCATCTGTCGTGAATCTGATGATTCCTGTTGTTTTGGCGTCGATGGTGACGGTGTCTCCCTGACGGGTGATGGAGGGTTGAGGCAAGGAAACGGGGCGGAGCAGAAGGGAAAATTCCGAGATGCAGGGAACGGCTGGACTGGACGTGATGGTGAGGCGCAGTTTATCTGTCGTCACCGGGGCGGCCGTAGGAAGCATGACTTGGTTGCCTATGGTTTTGCCGTCGATGATTTGTTTCCATGTACCGTTTTCCCATGCATCGACGCGGAAGGATTCCACCCTCTGACCGAGACGGATTTGTTCACGGAGGCGGACGATGTCGAAGGTGGCTTTGCGGGGAAGGGTGATTTCGACGGACGGTGTATTGTTGCCATCATCGGTTGTCCAATAGGTTTCTATGTCGTTGTCGAAGAGGCTGGCGGGGGAAAATCGTTTGTCGTTTCCACGTGTGTTGGTGGCTTTTCCCTTGGCTCCCAGAGCGAAGTCTTTGGAGTAGAGTTTGTCCCTCAGTTTTTTGAAGCCAAGAAGAGCTTGGGCATCGGACGGGTAGATGAGACCCTGTTTGTCCGGAGGGACATTGAGGATGAGATTGGCTCCCCGTCCGACACTGTTGATCCAGACGTCGAGCAGGTGTTCGGGCGTTTTGACGGAATTGTTGTAACGTTCATGCCAGAACCAGCCGCTCCGGATGGAGGTATCACCTTCGGCGGGTACCCAGCGATTGCCGTGCGGAACGCCATGGGCCGCATTTCCCGGTTTGTCCGTGTCTTCAGTAGCCCAGTGCGGATAGCCGACATGTCCTCGTTCGGAACCGCCCCATCGGGCGTCTCCGACATGGCCGGCGCCCCAGATGATGCAGTTGGGCTGGAGACCGCGGATCATGTTGACGATAGCCGGGAAGTTATAATAATCCTGAGGAATTTTACGCGTGGTTTTTGCACCTCCGTACCAGCCGTCGCCGCCATTGGCCCCGTCGAACCAGATTTCAAAGATATTGCCGTATTTGCCGCTGAGGAGTTCACGGATTTGTCCGTAGTAATCTTTCAGATAGCCTTCTTTCCCGTATTCCTTGTGATTGCGATCCCATGGGGATATGTAGGTACCGAATTTCAGACCGTTAGCTTTACAGGCGTCGGCTAGTTCTTTGACGAGATCCCCCTTGCCGTTTTTCCAGGTAGCCTTGGTGATGTTGTGTTTCGTAGTAGCCGTTGGCCAGAGGCAGAAACCGTCGTGATGTTTGGCGGTAAGAATAATGCCTTTCATGCCGGCCTGTTTGAAAAGCTTGACGATTTGATCGGCGTTAAAGTCAACAGGGTTGAACAATTTGGGATTTTCATTTCCATATCCCCATTCATTACCGGTATAGGTATTGAGGCCCAAGTGGATGAATCCGTAGTATTCCATCCTCTGCCAGTCTACCTGCTGAGGCGTAGGGACAGCTCCGTAAGGTTGGGGCGGCTCTGCCGCATCAAGACCGGACAGGAACAGGGATATTGTTGCACAAATCAGTGATAAACGGGGAAGGGAAGTCATTATGAGTACTCTAGCGGTACATGTCGGGAAGGCAAGACGATTCCTGCATTCTTTTTGTAAGAATGACATGAAAGAATCCCTGGGCAATCCGGCATTCGCCGGACATCCCCTAGTTACGGATGAGCGTATCTGCTAATCCTTTGCCTCGGCAAGGGCGGCTGCCAGCATGCACCAAAGATGAAGACCTACTCCCAATGGCCGAAGGAAGTCAACCGAATAACAGAGAAGAATGATACTGCACCATGCTATCCCCCGGAGAACATATCCTCTGTAAGCCTGTCCGGCTCCGGGAAGAATCAAACTAAATAATGCGGCGAGAACTGGGTTGTAAGATTTTCTTGCAACCCAGCATCTAGGGTAAGGGTCTTCTGGCTGGTTCGTCATGGGTGAAGTAACAATATTGTCGATTAAGACGAAAGATCAACTAAAATCGTTCATATTTCCATGTATTTATGCCATAAGAAACTTTCTTGCAGTGAAATAACTTGGCATACTGTTGCAAATGCGACGAAGCCTCACTTTCAGTTGCACTACCTGTACTGTGTGTTGTATACTGTTGCCATTGGGAAACTATTACCCCATGTCACCATGATGAAAAATTACGGGAAAACAATGCTGGCTTTGGGAATTGTCTTTGTAGCGGTGTCATCGGTTTGGGCCGATTTCCCTGTTTATGCCGGTTCTTCCTATACGGTCGGGTCGAAAATGTGGAGTGGATTTTCGCAGGTTGAAGAAGCAGCGAACCAGAGTGATCCTCTTGCTTGTTTTGTGTATGCCTGGGCATTGGAGGAAGGAAGAGGTGTGCGTAAGAATGAAGCGCTTGCCCGGGAGTGGTATGCCAAAGCGGCCGACGGCCTCAAGAAACTGGCATCCCAGGGCAATTCCGATGCCATGGCTGCCTTGGCAGATCTTTATGAGGCAGGCAACGGTGTTCCGAAGAATAAAGTGGAGGCTGCCAAATGGTATGCCAAAGCCGCGGCAGCCGGACATGCCTATGCCCTCTATGCATTGGCGGAATGCTACAAAGATGGCAATGGCGTGCCGCAATCCACGGATAAGGCCCGGGAGTTGTATTCCCAGGCAGCGGAAAAAGGGTATTCTCCGGCACGGTCTGCTCTCCTGGACCTGGATGAGGAAGAGAAGTAAACCTGATTTTCCCTTATATCTTATAGCTCCTTCTATTCTGATTTATAGAATATTACGGAAGAGTGCGTCGACCTATAGCGGCATGGCCTGGCGCATCTGTGCGGTTTCTTTCCTGGGATGGATCAGGGATGAACTTGGCAGATCGGGGATGGGTGTGGTACGTTGCCCTGCATGAACGACATACGGACTGAACGCCTGGAATGGGTGGATACGGCGCGCATTCCTGCGATGTTGTTTGTGATTATCCAGCATATTCCGCTGGTGTGCCCATGGAATGATTCTCCACTGACGTCGTCTTTGGCGTTCTTCATGCTTCTGGCGGGGTATTTTGCCGGGCCGAGACTGGCAGCGTCTCCGCAGGTATGGAGTGGCTATGCCGGGAGGCGGGTCGTGAAGTTGATGGGACCGTATCTGGTATGGAATGCTATTTATTTGGCAGGTATGCTGGTAACTGGCGAGGAGTCCCTGCCGGCAACACTGACGGAATGGGCACACGTATTTGGACTCGGGCATGAGCCTTTACTGCTTCCCTTGTGGTTTATCCGCGATTTGGCGGTGTTCATGATCGTCGGTTCTTTCCTGGTTCGGAGGCCATGTTGGGTACTGGTAGCCGCGGCGTTGGCTGGATTGTGTTTCCTTCCTGTCGGTGCGGGCGGCGAGTTTTGGCCGAAGCCTCACATGTTCGGTAATTTTTGTCTTGGAATGCTGGCAGCAGGTGTCCCCGGTCTTTCGGGGCACTGGAAGGCATTGCCCATTGGGTTTCACTTTGGGCTCGTTGCGTTTTACTTCTGCTTGGCCGGGTATAGTGCCTATGCGGGTGGTGTCGTGTATGGGCCTTTGACTGTTCCCGGGATTCTGGCCTTATTGAGCATGGGGATTTTGTTGGACCGGCTGCCTTGCCGGAGAATGTTGCAGACATGTTCCCGGGGAACGTTTTTTATTTTCTGCTTCCATACGTTTGTGATTGTGGCATTGAAGTTTGTTCTTCCTGTAGGAAGCTTCTGGTGGCTGGCTGCGGTCCCTGTGATCTATGGCGCGAGTCTGGTTGTATATTTGCTGGTCCGCAGGTGGAGCATGTTCCGTTTTTTGACGTGCTGACGTGAGGATAGGCTTCCTTTGCATGCGGTGGATGTGATAGGAAATATTTCATCTATGCCAGAATCTTCTTCATCCCGCCATCTGCGTTCTTCTTCTCCGGTTTCAGCTGGTGCCGGATGGCGCTGGGTATGGCCGATACTTGTTGTGACCGTATTTGGCATGGGGGTAGTGACCGGCAGGTTAAGCAGGAACGATGTGACTGGAACAGAGGGGGCCGGGGAGACTTTTTCGGAAGCATTGGAACAGGAACGGCTGACGAGATTCAGTGCGGAAGATCGTGCCGAACGGGCTGAAAAAACTCTGTTAAAACTCGAACAGATGGAACGCGAACGTCTGGCTGCGGAGAATTTAGCTCTGGCCGGACAACGGGATAAGGCTGCCGCAGGAGGGGCGGATGTTCCGGACGACCGAAAGATGGGGGATGATCATGAGATGTTGGATCCCACGGTTGTGGGGCGTCCCCTGGGAGATGTGATGGATGCCGTTGGCGAGGCCCCTCCCGAAAGTCCTCTGGGATCGGGAGATGCTCGGGAATGGCGTTCGAAATACAGGTATGCCGCCCTGAAATACAATCGCCTGGTGAGTAATTACGACAGACTCCAGAAAAAGTATATTGAGCTAACCGGAGCGGACGGAGGCAGGAACGGGATTGTGACGGGGAGCATGTTTTACAAAGTCCTCCGCCGTTCAACGCGGGAGGAACTCGACCGGGTGCGCAAGGAACTGAACGGGGGTGTTTCCACAAGGAGGGTACGCGATGTCCAATCCCATCTGGACGCTTTGAATGAACGGGAAGCCTGGCTGAAGAGGAAGGCTCGTGAAATGGGGATTGAATGAGAGATTCTTTTTTCTTCGTTCTTTAAGGCTGCTCTTTGATGCGGTCGGTGAAGAGAATGCCGTCGAGATGGTCGCATTCATGCTGGAGGCAGCGGGCCAGCAGACCATTGCAGTCCAGGGTGATTACGTGACCGTTCATGAGTGTCATCCGTACTTTGGCGTGACTGGGGCGGCTGACGGGTTCATAGACTTCCGTGATACTGAGGCATCCTTCGGTGAAAAGAGATTGAGGCCCGTAGGGCTCAATGGATGGATTGATGAAGTCGAGCGGCATGATGTCCTTCAACGTTTTAGGTTCACCGTTAACCTCGATGAAAGTGGTGCTTTCTTCTTCGGCGGGGATGTCGATGGTGACGAGCCGGACGGGATGACCGACTTGCGGAGCCGCCAAGCCGATGCCTCCCTGGGCGAGTGTAGCCTTCATATTGGCTAACAATGCCAGGACTGATTCATCAATACGTTTGATGGGGGCACTGATTTCGCGAAGGACGGGATGGCCAATTTGAAGGATTTCCAGGATTTTGGGCATGACTGCGATACTACCCGCTGTCCTCCGGGAGGGCAATGCATGGGTTTGTCAGAATGGTTGAGAGAGATTTGAGACTAAAAGGCTGAAGGCGGAGGCTTATTTGTCCCGTTTGCGGTGTTTTTTCTTGGAGACGGAATCTTTATCGGTGGTTTTGGGCGCCGGATCACCACACCATTGAGTAAGGAGGCTGGGAGTGATTTTACCGTACATGGAATTCGGATCGATCTGCTGCATGGCGAGGAGGTGCTTTCGCAGGACATTTTTAGCAGCGCCGTCACGTCGAAGCTGGCCGATAAGGATGCAGTAAGTTTCCTGGCGTTGGAGAGGGGAATAGGCTGTGTCGTTGACGATTTTCAGGACAGGAGACTCCAATTCTGTGGATTTGGCATCCTTGTGCTCTTCCTGAAATTTGCGGGGGTCGTAGTTCAGGCGCCTGACGTAGCCGCTTTCATCCTTGGGATCAAGTGTCCGAATTTGTTCGGCGGCATTGTGGGGAGGATCGATGCCGAGCGTGCTGGCTTGACCGATTAATTTGGCTTTTTCGAGTCCGGATGCCTGTTCGGCCTTGTTCATCAATTCGAGTTGCTGGGCAAGGAGGGCCTTGTTTTTTTGGATAAGCTGGCAGGCTTTGCTTCCGGAGAGTCCGTCGCCCAGGTCATCATTCCCGCTGAGGATGGCATAAGTCCTTCCGGTTTTATCCAGCATGACGACGGTAGGATTGGAGCGGTAGCGATGGGGCGGAGGTAGAGGGAAGCCTGACTGGATTTCCTCTTGTTCGGCCTTTTGTTCGTCCGTGGGACGCTGGTAGATAGGCAGGGCGACGAGGACGGAGTTGCCGGCAGCGCGTTCGAGTTCGTTTTTTTGCCAGAAAGATTCCAGCATTTTGACGCTTCGACGGTTCCAGTCAGGACCGTAGAGGTAGATCAGAACTCCTTCGTCTCCGGCTTTTTCCAGAGCCTCATGGTAGGTTTTGGCACGTTCTGCCGCCCAGGCCGACATGCAAGAGAAGGCAAGGAGAATCAGGACGGCCCGGGAAATGAAATGTATGCCCGTTGTTTTCATGGTGATGGGAACAGTTTGAATGAAAGGGATGAGGGGGTCAGGCAGCTTTTTGTCCGTAGACGAGAATAGCTCGCAACGAGAAAAAGTCTTTTTTGCCTCCGCGGACAACGCGAATGTGGCGTGCTATTGTGTTTTTACCTTTGAGATCAACGCGGATAACGGATTCTTTGACGGGGGAAGGCAGGGTTGCGGCCGGAGTCCATGAGTTGCCGTCCATTGAGGTTTCAACCTTCCAATCGTGGAGGCGGTCGTGGTTGTTTCCGGTCGTGGCGATGACAATACCGGAGAGTGTCCCGGGTTTGGGCATGATGACTTCGGCCCATTCTTCTTCGTTTTTGTTGTCAGTATGGAAATTGCCTCCGCTTGTTTCGATGATGCCTCCGTGTTGGAGCGGGTCTCCGTACTGTTGGGAGACGGAACTGAAGCGGACCAATCCGCCGGAAGAGAGCAGTTCTCCTGAAAAGGGCTGGAATTCCGGAAGGGAACCGGTAATACGGTCCTTATACTGTTTGCTGATACTCTGGAACGTGTCGATGTCGCGGCTGTTTTCCGCACCGATGAGGGCAGCGGCCTGCAATTTGTCCTTATCGGCTTTGTCCATGGTTGTATTGCCGACGGAGGACATGGCTAGCTCGGCAACTTTGTTACGGGTGTCGTCGTTAAGGGATTTTTCGTATTCCTGAGCCCAGGCGAGCGTTTGTGCTGCGTAGGCGGGTTTATTGAGGAGATGTTCGAAAAGGGTTTTGAAGTAGGCGACGACTGCAGGATCGGACGCCGAGAGGCTATCAGCCTGTTGCTTGAGGAATTCGTCCAGAGGCCATTTGTCGGATTCCGGCTGCTTGAGATTCTTCATGTAGGATTCGAAGGCAGTGATTTTGTCCTTTTCATCTTTGAGAAGGGCAAGCAGGCGCGGATAGACGTATTTGGTCAGAGTGACGGCACAGACTTCCGGGTGTTTGCCGGCAATGCCGAGGCAGATGCCTTCATTGAGTTTTTTCCATTTATCGACGTCGTCGGGGAAGGCTTTTTTGAGGAAGTTGGCATAGGATGTCCACGCGGCGTAGTTGAGCGGCTGGATGTCGGTGGCGAGTTCGAAAAAGTAGGGAGCCTTGGCGGCATTGTCGGTTTCGGCCATCATTTCTCCAAGGGCGGCGATCTGCATGGACAGGTTGGCGCGGTAGCCTTCCTGGAAAAAATCCTGGGTCAATTCCAGGAAGGACCATTGGGTTTCTCCCCACACGGTCCAGTGGCAGCTGTGCTTCCAGTCGATGGAGAAACAGCGTTGCCATTTGTTATTCACGCGGATGGCAAATGCGCAATGGCCGGGTTCTCCCATCGTAAGGGCGGCGATGCCGTTGGCGCAGGCTGAAGACGTCCCGAAAGTCGCATTGCCGCCGCAGACGGAACCGATATCGCGCGTTTGCTTGCTGTAGTTTTCGGGGTAGATGGATTCGAACGGTTTGTAATAGTCCTGACCGTGGATACTGTCGCCGAAGATGTTTTCCAGACGGTAGGGAACCTGGCATGCGGCCATGGGATAGGACCCCTCCTGAAGAGTGCAGTTTTCCCGGAGCCACCTAAGAGTGGTGGCGGAACCGAAGCCGCTGTTTTGAGGACGGGTACCGCAGACGATGCGCATATCCCAATCCTGCAATTGGTCAAACGTAGCATTGAGCTCTCCTTCTTGCCAGCTGGAGGAAAAGTAGTCGTAACGGACTTTGGCCATGCTGTACGGATCGCTACCTTCCTTGTCGTAGCATTCCGCCCTTCCGAATTCCGCAGCGATCGCCGTCGCTATTTTTCGCTTCATCGGGTTGGTGGGAATTTGCGGGTCGTGCGCAACGAGATTGACGAGGAAGTCGAGCCCTTGCGCCGTTTTCTGATTGGCTCCGGCATACACGAAACTTTCGATCCAGTTCAGATTGTTCATGAACTGGGAAACGATGGAGCCGTGTTTCGGATCCGATGCCAGTTTTTTGAAGAGCTGGGAGTCTGCATTTTTCAGGAAGATCCATTGGGCTATATCCAGCCTTGCCTGCGGTGAGTTGAGGAGCAGCAGGACATTGAGATCCTGATTCTTGGGATTCTTTACCTTGAAGAGGAGTCTGTCGGGGAGTTTTTTCAGGACATCCTTGGGGGTGGCCCAGTCTCGGCCGGTAAAGGATTTCCCGGTGAAAGGCGCGTTGGCTTTAAGGGAAACTTTGTCGATATACGAGAGGAGTTGAGCAATTTGTTCCGGAGTACGAGTCAGGGAGTGGATGGGGAATTTTTCGTATTTGGCAGCGAAGGGGAATTTCTTTTGCATCATGGCTTCGTGTTCCTTGCGGGCACGTTCCTCTTCCTGTTTGGCCTTTTCTTTTGCCTCTTCCTCTTCGCGTTCCCGGCGTTCTTCTTCCAATGCTTTTTTACGGGCGGCTTCTTCTTCTTCGCGTTCCTTGCGCTCGCGGTCGAGTTCTTCCTGTTTTTCGCGCTCCTTACGTTCCTTATCCTCTTTGGCTTTGCGGGCCTTTTCCAGAAGTTCCCGTTCGATACGTGCTTTTTCTTCAGCCTTTTTCTGGGCGAGGGCCTGTTCTTTCTTGAGCTTCTCCTGATGAGCTATTTTATCTTTTTGCTGTTTACTCTGGTAGATGTTGTAACCGACGATAGCAACTCCGGCGATCAGGATCAACAGAAGCCATATCAAGGCTGCACCCCGGCGGACGGCATGGGAAAAAGAACGTTGGTTCATGGGGAAAGGAAACGATAATTCTCGTGAATACTCACCCATCAGATCCTGTTCTGTCAATGTTATTCCCCGCCCTGAAGTCTTGATGATATTCCGGTTTTATAAAGAGGGAAAACGCTGCCTGTTTCTGCATTTCTCCAGAAATATGCAAACTGACGTCATCCCGGTTTGAATCTTGTCCTGCGTGGAGTATGGACTTCGCATGTTTCGGACTAAAGATCTGCTCGTGGTCACCTCTCTCCCGGAGGAGAAAGTCCCCTTGTGGACGCGCGACTATATTCTGGCTTGTTGTTCCAACTTGATGATGGGGCTTGCCTTCTTTGAACTGGTTCCCGTCCTTCCCTTGTATTTGACGGGTACTCTGCGTGTCTCTTCCGGTTGGCTGGGATGGATCATGTCGATTTATGTGGTTGCGGCCATTATATCCCGCCCCTGGTTTGCCCAGAAGGTCGATACGGGGGACCGTAAAAGAATTTATATCGTTGTATATATTCTTCTGGCCCTCTCCTTTTCCGGTTATGCTGTGGCGACGACGGCTTTGTTCGTGTTGTTGACACGTTTTGTCCAAGGGTTGATATGGGGAGGGATGACGACATCGGGGCCGACTTTGGCCGTCGATATCATTCCGCCTTCACGACGTGGGGAGGGATTGGGATTCTTCGGCATGACGATGACGCTGGGCATGTGTCTGGGACCTGTGATCGGTCTTGAGTTCTACCAGAAAAACGGGTTTGAATTTATTACGTGGACATCGTTGGTTTTGTGTTTGTGCGGCGCCGGGATTGCCTCTCTGATCCGTGCTCCGAGAGCTCCCCGTCAGGAAGCCGTCCGGGAAACGCCCGGAAGTGTTCTGGATCGGCTTGTGCTGCGTGTTGGTATTCCTTTGGCTGTCAATGTGATGATGGCTTCCTTCTCCTATGGAGTCGTAGCGGTGTATTCGGCCTTGTACGGCAAGATGTACGGCTTCCGTTATGCCGGCTTGTTTTATGCCTTGATGGGGGCAGGCATGTTGATTTCACGATTTATTGTCGGGCGGCAGATTGATCGTGGTCGAGTGGCGGAGTTGTCTGTTATTTCCCTATCTATTCTGACGTTTAGCTTTGCATCGCTTGCTTTGTTCCCTCTGGAGGGGATTTATTATGCATCGGCCATACTGATCGGCTTTGGATTCGGTATCTTTATCCCCACGTTTCAAACAATGAAGCTGAACATGGCGGACCGCGGGCATCGGGGCGCGGTGAATTCTACGTTCTTTACGGCTTTTGATATCGGAGTTGGGGCTGGAATGTTTTTCGGGGGGAAGATTTTTGCATGGTTGAGCTTGAACTGGGCATTTGGCGTGGGTGCCATGCTTAACCTCTTGGCAATTGTCTATTTTTATCGAATTTCCCTGGATCACTACCGACGGAACAAACTTGGCGTGGATTCGGAATGACCGAACTCTCCGGGAAAATAAGAACCCCGCCGAAATAAAGTCGGCGGGGTTCTTATTTACTACCTATGAAATACAGAGCGCCGAATAAAGGGGGAAACATGGCTCTCTCCTTCCAGACTCCCCTAGGTTCTCTGTTACTGCATTTGACATCGATTTTTTGGAAAATGTTCAAAAAAAAGAATGGTTTTTTTTACTGGAGCAAATTCTTGACTACGGGGCGCGAGCCAGCATGATAGCCACGTTATGCGCATTTTGACCGGATTGCAACCTAGCGGAATTGTTCACATTGGCAATTATTTCGGAGCCATGGAACCGGCCGTACGCCTGCAGGAGCAGGGGGAGGCATTTTATTTCATTGCCGATTACCACGCAATGACGACTGTCCATGAACCGGAAAAACTCCGTGAGTTCGTCCGTGGTCTGGCGATGGATTTCCTGTCTGTCGGTCTGAACCCGGAACGTTGCGTCTTTTTTCGCCAGTCGAGTATTCCGGAAGTGAATGAACTGTCGTGGATTCTCGGTAGCGTTTGTCCGATGGGGCTTCTTGAACGTTGCCACTCGTACAAGGATAAGCTTGCCAAGGGTTTTTCCCCCAGCTATGGACTTTTTGCTTATCCCGTGTTGATGGCAGCGGATATTCTTCTGTACGATTCAGACCAGGTGCCCGTCGGAAAGGATCAGAAGCAGCATGTAGAAGTGACTCGCGATTTGGCCGGCAAATTCAATGAACAGTTTGGCGAGGGATTGCTGAAGTTGCCTGATCCGATTATTGCAGAAAGCACGGCTGTCGTTCCTGGCCTGGATGGTCAGAAGATGAGCAAGAGTTACGGTAATACCCTTCCCATTTTCGGAGATGAGAAACCGTTGCGCAAGCTGGTGATGCGGATTCCGACGGATTCTACCCCTCTGGAGGATCCCAAGCCGGTGGATGGATCGGTTATCCTTCAACTGTACAAGCTGTTTGCATCCGCAGATGACTATTCCTCCATGGTGGATGATTTCAAGAAAGGCGGTTGTGGGTATGGGGACTTCAAGAAGCGCTTGTTTGACGCTTACTGGGAGTATTTCCGCCGTGCTCGTGAACGGCGTGCCGAGTTGGAAAACAATCCGGATTATGTGGATGAAGTTCTTGCCCAAGGGGCGGAACGGGCGCGTGTGGAAGCGGCCAAGGTGATGGACCGTGTTCGGAAGGCCGTGGGGTTAAGATAAAAGCGGGAGCGATTTGCTCTTGATTTGTTTCAAGCGTCGCAGGGATCACTGATCTTCTGCGGCGCAATTTTTTTTTGAGGTATGGCGGAGTCTGCCTACCGGAAGAGTTGTTCCGGCCGGTTGCCTGGAACTGGTGAGGGGATAGTATTTTTTGAAGCGGATGGATAATTTTATGTAAATATATATTTTTTAAACAACAGGTGAAGTTGTTTTTGAATTGCAGATTTTTATAATGAAATGAATATTTCCATGTGTTCGATTTGGAAATTCAATTTGATAGATTCGGAATATATGGATTTTTGATATGGGCGAAATATGCTTGTATTTTATCCATTTAAATCGATATTTTTAAAAATATTGAAGTTTTGTAAGCCTTATATTGTTCGTATTTGGGAAGATATTTTTTGAGATATTTTGTTGTGTAATAACTAACTTATAATTATTGTATTATTGTGTTTTAACGGGGTGTTTTATTGTTATTGTAGTATCTTACATTGAGGCTATTTCCAAGTTGTTGTTTATTCTTGATAACGGTGTATTAAAGTGTTAATTAAAATAAACAGTATTTTTCTTTTTGCGATGAAACTCAGACTACCTCTTCTTTTAGCTGCGGCCGTTATGGCTTGCTATTCCCATGTTTCCTTTGGTGCGGATCCTTCGTCTTCCGGAGGTTTCAGTATCAATATCTGTACGGGAGACTCTGCCTCCGTAAGCGGAACGGATGAAATCGGAATGGTCGGCGTTCAGGCCGATAACTGGTTCAATTGGACTCCTGCCGCAGCCAATACTCCCGTGGGTATCACCAAAGACAATGCCGGAGCAGCTCTTTCGGGGGTAACCATTTCAACAACAAGAACGAACACATGGGGACCGGGTTCGGCCAATAAAACGACCGAGACGGATAAGCTTCTCTCTACCTATCTTGATGCTGGTGCATCGGATACCTTTACTATCACGATAGCCGGAGTTCCCTATTTGTCTTCAACTCTCTATTTGATTATGTCCGGAGACGGAGGGACATTTTCAGCCGAGAATATCAATGGGACCAATTGGACCTACAAAGACGGAGCGATGGTTGAGGGAACGGAAGCCTGGGGAAATCGTAGTGCCAATCAAGGGGCTTTGACATTGGGAACTAATGTTTTGCAGATTGATAATATTGCCGGTGGCAGCATTTCCATTACGAACGTAAGGAGTGCCGGGCGAGGAACGATTGCGGGGATACAGGTTGTCGATACATATGAGGGAACTTATTTGTACCGGACTCTTGACTCCACGGGAGGGGCGTGGTCCGATGCTTTATGGTCTGAGACGGATGGTACGACCAGTACTCTTGCCTGGGGAGGAGCGGGGAATGGAGCCGTTCTCAAGGCAGACGCAGGCGGATCGACATTGACTTTGTCCGGGACGGTCGTATCGGACGGCGTTATCCTTCAATCCGGGAAATTGATTCTTTCCGGAGGAACGCTTAATATGACGGGACCGGCTGCGTTTGTGACGGGGCAGGCAAGCACGATCAAGTTTGATGGAACCACCGTTACTTCAAGTGGTACCCTGGTCTTATCGGGTTCAGGCACATACGAGATTTCAGATTTATTGTACCTTCCTCTTTCTGTGGATGTAACGGGAGGTACTCTCAATGTTTCAGCGGGAGCGACGGTCCGGGATGGCAGTACTATACGTTTTGTCAATTCTTCGGTTTTAGATTCTTCTTCCCTGACGATTGAATCGGGAGGTTCTGTTCGTGTTGGTGCGAATATATTCAATACACTGAAAGTCGATTCCGTATCAGGCAGCGGGGAGCTTGCTTTGGATATTCCCATGGGGTTCGATAAGGAGAATCTTCCCGATCTGCACAGTTTGTTGGAGGATTTCGATGGGATGTTGACGCTGGGTAGTCCCGGGGAATATTATTTTAATTATACGGGATCGACAGATTTCAGTGCAAACATTCTGATTGGCAAGGAAGGGATGACGGTACATGTGGAAAAAGGTGCCACGTTTCGTCTGAACCCTATCAATAGTGGATCGAATACGTTCCTGAACGATATGATTCTGGAGGCAGGCAGCAGCTTTTACAAACAGGACTCCAGTTTGCTGAATTTAGCAGGCAATATCCTGATGAACGGCAATGTAACCGATTCCATTATCATAACCGGTCAGTGGGGGGCAAAATCGACTCTTTTCTCAGGAAAAATTTCCGGGCAGGGGACAGTTCAATTGAGGTTAAGCGGTGGGCTTACTGAAACTTTCAGGATCAACAATGCTGCCAATGACTTTTCCGGAACCTGGATGGTAGGCCGGGACGATGGAGGAGAGATTACTCTTCAGTTGGAAGCCGATGCTATTTCGATGGCTTCTGTAGAATTGACCAACAAAGGGATATTGAGAAACAATGTTGAAAGCGCCTCTCTTGTCAATTTGTCGGGAACGATGGCTGATGGCCAGGTTACTTCCGGAGCGGCGGATGGGAGTTTCAATACTCTGACCGTCAAGGGAACTGCCAATTACGCCGGCAAGATCGGCAAAAACCTCAATCTGAACCTTGCAGGGGGTGTGGCGCATGTCCTGTCGGGAGATTTGAGCGCTTTCACCGGAACGATTACTGTTGCCGACAATGCCTCCTCCAATCTGACCCTTTCGGGAAGTTCTTCCGTCGATGGAGTCAATCTGTCCATGAGTCAGGGAAATTTGACGACGGGAGTGAAAGTGAATTTGCTCTCGGCCGATTCATCATCTTTGACTCTGTCTCTGACTGCCGGAGGGCAAATTGTTGTCACGGGAACCACATCGGCATTTGCCTCGACGACAGTAACGGGTGCTGGAATGATCGGCATGGATTTGAATTCCTCGGCGGGAACTCTTGATTTGGGCGATTTTACCATCGGAGCTACAGGTGGTTTCCTGCGGATCGATCTGTCCAATACCGATGATCTCAGTCAGTTTTCCCTGACTGCTACGGGGACGTCTTTGGATGTTCTTCGAGGATCCTTGACGGCATCCGCCGGCAACAAGTTGTATGTGGCAAGTGGTTATGCAGGGAATAATGTCTCATTCTCCGAAATGAACCTTTTGGTGAATGAAAGTGAGTCCGGTGCCGACAAATACTATTACCGCAATGGAGATTCCGTAACTCTGTCCCAGCCGGAATATTCGATGAATTCCCTTCTGATCAACGGTGATGCCGATGAGGCGACGACGGATGAAATCATCCTGAACGGAGCGGCTCTTTCTGCGGATTCTCTGACTTTTACCTCTTCCGACGCTTATGCAATCAATGATGGCGAGACTGCCGGTAGTCTCGAAGCGGGACAGCTTTCCCTTCTTGGGTCGGGAACACTGACGTTGAATACGGCGTCCACGATCGGGAGTATTACGGGATCCGGTTCACTCGTTGTCTCCAAAAATACGATCATTCAGTCGGGAACGACAACATTGGCGAGCCTGAACTTTAATGGTACGACGTTGACTTTAGGGGATGGTAGTGATGAAAAAGCGGATATTATTTCTGAAATTCGAATCAATCAAACTGCAGATACCAATTTGATTCTGAAAAACGGTTCTTCCTTGACGTTGGAGGCTTTCCATTTGCTGGGGGTCGATTCGAAGGGATCTACCTTCAATTTAGGAGGAGAAGATGGAACTGACAGGGGGGTATTGAACATACAAAGATATGCAGGAGCTGATGCATACCTGTCAGGTACGACGGCTTTTAATATCAAGACCGGCAATGTGATGAACATCCTGGGGGCTGTTGATGGAACTTCCGGAACGGGAGCTTTTGTCCTTGGGCATTGGAATTATACAACGTCGGTCAATGTGTCTGGTGTTTTGAATATTTTGAATGCCCATATCGGCGTTGTGTCGGCAACGAATGCTACTCTCAACATCAATGAAGGCGGTGTTGTGAACATCAAAGGTCTTGATTTGGCATACAAACGCGATGCTGCAGCCAAAATTGCCGTCGTACTCAACGAAGGCGGCATGATTAATATGGGTGAGGACGGTATCGGCAAAACAACGGGTACGGCCGACGCGTTTACGCTCACTTTGAATGGAGGAACACTGGGTATTCTGAATACCGTGGATTCCTGGACCGGAGTCAAGGCAATGACTATCGGAGGTTCCGTCACGCTTAATACGGACAAATATACACCGGACACAACAGCCCAAGGTTCCGATTACGACGGTTATCTGGGAGGGGTGGGGACGATTACGATCAGCGGCGGCCTGACGGGCGTTGCCGGTACGGCTAACTTGACGATTGCGGGAGGAGGAGAAGTCGTTTTTTCCGGAGCCAACGATGATTATCAAGGAGGTATCACTATTGAATCGGGAGCGACCTTGACGGCTACGGGCGACAATAACAAGACCCTCGGCGGAGACAATGCCGTCGTGACTCTTCAAGAAGGAGGCAAACTTGTGTTTGGCGGTACGACGATGAATGATAATTTTACCTTTAACGGCAATATTGTCGGCAATGGGAAAGGTACAATCGAATCATCTACCAATGTCACGCTTTCCGATACCAATGTCGATGTGGAGACGGTCAATATTACCGGAGGTAAATTGATTTGGGACAACCGCACGACTTCTGAAACGAATCTCCTCCTTGGAGCAACAGTCAATATTGGATCTGATAGTACACTCCAGCTCAAATTCCCGGGATCTACCTCCAAGCAAAACGTTGTCCAAAGCTCCGTCAATTTGTCGGAGGGAGGAACCTTGCAGTTGGGAACAGGGTATGTAGGGGGGGGAGGCGAAGTTGTTTTTAATATCGAATTTGCCCAAGGAATTACCATCCAGCCTTCCTCCGAAGCTGTCGTCAAAAAAGCTCTTCTCCTACTACCTTCCTGGGAACGTGTTTATTCCGTATCCAAATTGAATGGATCCGGTAATCTGGAAATTTCCAGGCAAGCCGGTGTGTATACCGTGGATGAAAACAAAAGCCTTTTCATTATCTCCGGAGTAGATGACGATTCTTCCAAGTGGTTTACTGGA